>OGCH01000021.1_pt1 | contig 112461 bp, 152 predicted proteins | sample 1570111 | NCBI WGS metagenome assembly OGCH01 (sample SAMN03436243, study PRJEB24508) | hot springs metagenome | biome: Desert Springs; feature: Hot Springs; material: Water | place: USA: Great Boiling Spring, Nevada | collected 2008-12-01 | depth 0 m m | reverse complement strand
CAATATACACATATGAGGGAAACCTTGCAGCCAGCATAGTTGTCATAACCGTCATGGCCAGCGCCATTGTTTTGATGAACAGGCTGTTCTGGAAAGCCCTTTATGATCTCGCTGTCTCCAAACTAAAAATAGAAGAAACTGGCCCAAGCCGGTGAGACCAGTTGCAGCGAGAAAGTATACTGCGTGCTGTCGACATATCACACAGTTACAGTACAAAAAAAGGTATGAAAATCGAGGTGTTGAAGAACCTAACACTGGACCTCTACTACGGCGAATTCCTCGGCATTGTTGGACAGAGCGGGTCCGGTAAAACGACGCTGCTGAAGATAATGGCCGGGCTTGTCAAACCCGACAGCGGGGTTGTCCTCTACAAAGGAAACCCTGTTACCGGCCCGACTCCGGCCATCTCGCTGGTCTTTCAGGAACCTGCCCTGTTTCCCTGGTTGACTGTTTTGGAGAACGTTATGCTTGCTTTGAGGAGGTTTAAAGACCACTCCAAGCAGGAGATGGTTGAAAGGGCTTTATCTTATTTGGACATGGTTGGTCTTCTGGGTTTCGAGAACAGCTACCCAGGTGAATTAAGCGGTGGGATGAAGCAGAGGGTTGTCCTTGCGAGGGCGCTTGTCACAAACCCCGACATCCTGCTAATGGATGAGCCATTCAGCAACGTAGACCCTTTAACAGCAGTCTCCCTCCGCCGCGAAGTAGACCTTCTTCGACAGCACGAGTCTCTTCCACCTACATCTGTTGCTTTGGTATCGCATAACGTTGAAGAGATAGTCGAGCTAAGCGACCGGGTCATCATCTTGACAGGCAGGCCTGCGAGGATTGCTGGAGAGGTTGAAATAAACATGCCTAAGCCTCGTGATAGGAGAAGCCCCAGATTCTATGAGTATGTAGATGAGATTTTTACGTTGATGAGCTAGAGGTGTGCTTCCTCTGCTTTAACTTGAAAACCCCTGTGTCGCCGTCGTAGCTCAATAGTTCGGCGTAAATCATCCAGTCCATGAGAAGCTCGAAGAGTTTGTCTGCGTTCTCCGAATACTCGACTAGATTTTGGCTGTTTGCAAGCTTGTTGACGAGGTCTTCGATTCTGAATCCTTCAGGGTTTTCTTGGGCTAGCTTCAACGCGGTGGAGAAGGGCTCAAGGGAAGGCATCTGCTCTTTCAGGATTTTCTTTTTTCCCTTGCTCAGGCTTTTGCTGACCTTCACTCCAAGAGGTGTTGCCACACCCTCGCCGTCTTGAACTTCCAGAATGCCCAGGAGCTCTGCGGCTTTGGATGCGGGAAGAATCTGGTCAACCTCCATCTGGAGCTCCCTCGCGATAAAAGCCAGGTCTGCACGGCCCCCATAGGCTACAACCAACTCAAGCAGACCCAGCACAGTTCCCAGCCTAGCATCTAGAGGGAAATTTTTCGGCTGTTGCCCCATGTCTATTCCAGTTATTGCTTGGTTGTAAATTAAGCATTTCCAGATACGTTTAAATAAAGCTTCTCAACCAACCGGGCGGCCTCACAAGCACCCCCGAGAGACCTAGCCACACGCATCAAGCCCCCAACCGCCCTTTCCATGGACTTGTCGTTCAACGCCTCCCTAACCACACTGTTTAATATGTCCGGTTCAAGCTCTTCATGCTCTATAACCCGGGCCACTCCGAGCTCCGCAGCTCTTGCGGCGTTGGCTCTCTGTTCGCCGTGTTGTGGCGTCGGTATTAGAACCATCTTTTTGCCCAATGCAATACATTTGTTTATTAAGGTAAGGCCGCTTCTGCATATTACTAGGTCTGCTGCATGAAGTAGGCTCTCGAGGTCGTCCACCCAGTCATAGACTTTGAGCCCGCCCACAGTGTAGGATTTGCCCCCCGTCGGCGTAGAAGTTGACATAACGTAACACAGGTTGGTGTCAAGTCGGTGGCCCATCGATATGAACTTAGCTATTAGGGATGCTTTCTCCTCAACACCCCCGCTTACAACAATTAAGACTAGGGGGCGACCGCGGCAGCCAACCCCTTCCCTCACTTGCTCCACATTAACAACTCTAACACCCTCCTCGAGGATGGGGCCAACATAATTAGCCTTGTTTGAGGCCTCAGTCCTTAGGTTTAGGGTTTGGGTTGAAATTGTGTAAGGTGGAGGTAGGTCGGGTATGATGAGTAGGTCTGCAGCATCCCACACCAGCTGGGGGGCCTGTATCGTGGCTTCAACAAGCCTTGCCAAATGTCTGTAAGCCTTGGTCTCCAGAAAAAGGTTGTACTGGTTAAGTATCAAAGCTGTGGGCTTGTTAAGCAGCTTTGCGGCGACAACCGCCGAGGCCCTTGTGTCTGAGATCACAACGTCTGGCTGGGTTTGCTGGATGAGGGCTATTTCGGAAATAACCTGTGCCGCAAACCTTACGGGGAGAAGCACATTACGCACCAGTGTCCGCTTGACGGATACTGAGCCGTCTGGGCTGACGCCATATGAGACGCCCAACACCTTCGATGCACGGTAGCCGTGTGCCTCAAGATAGGGTATTGCTTGACCATAGGCCGAGAAAGAAACCCTGTGTCCACGCTTCTCCAACTCCCTAGCCACCGCTAGACTTCTGGATACATGGCCCAAACCGATACCGCAGACTGCAACATGAGTCAGCATTTCGCCTTGCCGAGCTGCATCTTTACAACCTTTCCCATGGGGGTTTTCTCAGCGAAAACCTCGGCTGTGAACTTGTAAAGACGCATTTTTCCGTAAAGCCAATAGGTTGGCTCATGTCCCGCCTTCATGCAGAGCTGCATGAGAAACTCTTCAGCATCCATTCCATACTCAACCGGCACCTGCGGAAGTAGGAGACCGGAGCTGTAAGGTGTCTCAATAATCAGCCCATCAATCCCTACATTAATCCGCTCCGGAAGCGACTTTCTTGGCTCAACATTGATTTCGACAGGGCTAGTTAACACGCTCACCTCAAAGACCGTGTTTTCCAGCTCACCCAAACTAAGCGGCGGAAACCGAGGGTCATCCACCGCAGCCGCAACAGCAGCCCTTACTGTAGCCTCAGCAAGCGGGTAGGTTGGCAATGAGTAGCCGATGCAGCCTCTAAGTTCTTTAGCCGGAAATGTGTATATTGAGACAAAGACACCGCGTTTTTCGCGAAGTAGCCCTGACATCGTCGGATTCAAAAGCCTTTTTTCCTCAAGGTAGGTCTTAACAGCCTGTCTCGCAAGAGCTACAAGTGTTTCCCCCACCTCCTCATCCATCAGCCTCCCCCCAGTGCCGCTAGGACCTTCGTTATATTCCTCCAATGACGCCCTTTCCAGTAAAGTTTTCCGCATGAAAAGCATTTCCATCTGACGGGGTTCTGGGATGTTATTACAAGTGGTTCATTGCACTCAGGGCACCTCGTTCTTGTCTCATCGAAGCCCATTTTGATGCCCAGTTTTTTCGCAATTGTCTTGAGCGAGGTTTCTGTGTCCCCAAGGTCGAGTAAAACAGTCACAACCCCCCTTTTAGCAGACCTTGCGGCCAGCTCTCTGTCCCTCGTTACTAGTATGCGGTCTTCGTTTATAGCCGTTGAAATTATTTCATCGTCCCTGCTTTCCTCCACGTAAAGGGTGTCGTAGCCTAATAGCCTAAGCCATGTGACCAGATTCCCAAGCATGGTGTCTATGATAAACCTCATTCCATCTGGCTGGAGCCACCCTTCCTCTCCAGCTCAAGCCTGCAATCCTCACAGAGTAGCTGGTCATCAACCCTGACAAGCATGTCGGACCATTCACCGCAGGATTCGCAGTAACCCTCAACAGGGGAAGAGGGCTGCGACTGTGCTGGAATACCTATCCGCATCCTCTCCTTCACGATGGCCAGAATCTCAGGAGTAACGGTAAGTATGTCTTTCAAAGTGACGATGCCGGCAAGCCTTTCCTTGTACACAACTGCGAGCCTGCCCACCTTTAGTCTATTCATCTTACTTAAAGCATCCTCTATGTTTGCGTCAGGCTCGACAGTCTGGAGCGGAGTTGACATAATGTCACGGGCCCTCACGTTGTTGGCGTCAGCCCCGTTGGCAACCACTTGGTAAACGATGTCTGTCTTCGTTATAATACCCACGGGTTTTCCGTTCGATGTTATTATGATGCTGCCGATTCCGTGTCGCCGCATCAGATCAGCCACCTCCACTATTGTGGCTGATTCATCGGCCTCTACAACAGGGCTCGACATGACTTCCCTGACCTTCACCTCATCAACCAGGGTGGCAGGCTTGACCAATTTCCCACCCAGACAAACTACTCAACTCCTAATAAGCTTGTTTCGAAAATATATAGAGCACCGTCCATAGGGTATTTCACCAGCCAGCGACTGTAGCTGCTCCTCGGAAGGCTTGACTTCGAGAAGGTCTGCGATAACCTTTGACGCCTCATGGGCTTTTGTATTACCTGGCCTGAGCTCTACATGGTTTACCCCCACCCTTAAAGCAGTTAATGCTGGCGTAATGTGAGGGTTTAGGTCATCGTCAAAGTATGCAGCCAGACGTAGCTCGGAGGTTAAGTATGTCTTACGGCCAAGCACCATGAAGGAGCCTTTTGGTAGGTACTGGCCTGAAGGGGGTGTAAAGGATACCTGCTCGGCGGAGACATAGTACACCGAGCAATTGCCGAAGCCCTCTTTCCAAGCCCTGCTGTAACACGCCGTCATCTGGGCCGCCTCCTCCAGGTCATTCTGCGATGCCTTAGAACCCATTTTCACAACAGTGGCAGGGGAGCCGTGCAAATCCGCATGTAAGACGATGTCGGTTTTCTCAAGATGTTTCTTAAGTAAAGTTATGTTGCTTCGCACGTCTTTCCCGAGGAGAACCTTGAACCCTCCGGAAGTAGTAAACTCTCTGAAGGGCCTCGATTGGCGTCTAGGCTCAATCTTTACCGCTTTAAAAGGTATGGGTTCGGGGGTTATTTTTGCCTCTGCCTCAGCCACCTTCTTCGCTAAACTATCCACCTCTTCCCTTAGTTTTTGTACGGCGTGTCTGATGGACTTCAGCTCTTCAAACATTTTCCCAACCTGTCTATGGACTGAAACACCCTTCCTGAACTCTGTGCTTGCGTCCTCTGTGCCTACAACCAGCAGCCCTTGTTCATATTTCACCCCCACCCCAAACACCTCTCGGAGACGCATTAAACCTCCATCAACGTCCTCCCAAAATCCTTCAATCAGGTTGATGTGTTCACTAACCTTGGTGATAAGTTCCTCGAGAGCTGACATCTTTTTCTCCAGCTGTAACATCGCGTATTGTTTTTCCGAAAGCTCTTTGCGTAGCCGTTCAACAAATTTTTCATGCCTGTCCCTAGCGGCCTTCGCCTCCGACCGCTCAACCTCATACACGTAGGCGTTGATGACCGACTCGGTGAAGTTTTCGAAGACCTTCGACTCGTATTCTTCCATCGTCTTCAAAACAGTCAGGGATGGTATGGCCTCACCATCCTTGAAGTAGAGTCTTGGAGATGGATATGATATCTCTGTAAGAAAGCTGTTGAGGGTCTGCTTAACCTTCCCGACCTCGTCTTCCGTTATATCCTCGACTTTCTTCATCTTATCTACGCCGGACCTGTATGCTATTTCCTCAGCGTACTTGCCTCCAATCCCAAGGTCTCTGGACAATGCCGAGACGAGAGGGGATTTTGGGTTTAGCTTCTCCCACACATCCTGTATATTCGCACCGGGCAGCAGCGAATACCTAGTGGGCGGGGGCAGATAGTCGGAGCCCTTTTTCAGAACCCTTCCACCCCTCTTCGTTTCCTCCAAGACCCACAGGACCTTATTGTCGGATGTGAGGATGATGTTGCCGGGAGGCATCAGCTCGGCCAGCAGCCTATATTCGGTCTTGGTGAAGTATAGTTCGACGATTCTCTCATAGCCCATTTGCTGGATATGCTGGATGGGTTGGTTTATGAGGTAGCGTCTGAGCTGTAGGGTTTTGGCGGATGGTGTACTAGGTACCCTAAGTGATGCCGTAACATAGAAAATAGCCGAGCCCGCCACAAGCCACAACTCTCCGCTCCCGGCTCCAGGCCTGTACAGCCGGAGGACTACCGCCCTCTCGTGCGGCGTATAAACATTCCTGACATATGATCCTATAACTTCTTTCCCAGCCTCCTTAACCAACACGGAGACTTCCGCTGAGTTTAGCGCGACCATCCGGTTGAATAACGGTTTTCGATAAATAAAACCCATCGTACCAAACTTATATTACTGCGACACGGTCGGTGGATGAGGCAGTTTGACGTTCGACTTCGTTTACTGGCTTAAGTTCTTCACAGCGCTTGCATACTCTTATCTCTCCGCCTACCTGGTCAAGACCTACGGACTCCCGTTATTAACTTATCTGGTTATTGTACTATCCATCGTACTCTACGTTGTTTTGGCTGAGGTTTTATGGAGGCTAACCGGTATGAGGGTTAGCAGGCGCAGATCATACCTAAACGGTGCGGGAGGCTACGCGGGCGCTTTCCTTGTCGGCTTCATAATCTTCTTTAACTTGCTCATGTGGTCTCCAGCTTAGCGGGTCTTGGCAGTTTGCTAAGGTTTTCCAGTACCGTTTTCCAGGCCTCAAAATACCTGTCTACCTGGCCCCACATCATCGCCAGCCGCCTTATCTCATCCCTAACAGCCTTAATCATTTTACTAAGCTCCGGGTTTGTGAAGAGCATAAAGAGCAACGAGTCTCTGTCGTCTCCTGTGTAGCTCATGTATATTCCGCGCAGGGCGTGTAGATATCTTTTGTCGTCTGGATGTTTCACCTCAAGCTGTTGCAGTATTCTCTCGGCATCGGATAGCCTGTTTCTGAAAAGGGTTTCCAAGAACTCCAACGTTTCTCTTTCTGATACCGGCATCACTCCCCCTCTCCTACATCCTCAACTCCGTTTTCAGTTATTTTGAAGACAGCCTCCCCCTCTGGGAGGTACGGGCTCGATACAAGCCTCGCTATTCTGAGGTTGCGGCCCGATACCTTTCGAAGCAGAACCCTGTTGTGGCTTGTGTGCCCAACGATGTGTCCGCCAATGGGGTAGACCGCGTAGGGGCTGAAGATGTCGTCGGGCTTGGACATTACTTGGTTTGTCACAACGGCTGCTGCGTTGAAGGCCCTTGCAAATCTGACAAGTCTGTGCATATGCTTGTTTAGCTTCTGCTGCCTTTCAGCAAGCAGCTCCCTCCCAAGGTACTCGCTTCTAAAGTGGGCCGTCAAAGAATCGACTATTATGAGCTTCACGCCTCTCTCCTTTACGATTTTGTCAGCTTTCTCGAGAAGGAGCATCTGGTGGTCGCTAGTGTAGGCCTCGGAGTAAATTATTTTTTCCATGACCTCGTCGGGGTCAAGGTCAAGGTGTTTTGCCATTGAGATTATTCTCTCAGGTCTGAAGGTGTTCTCTGTGTCTATGTAGAGGGCTGCGCCGTCAAGTCCTCCGCGTCTTACTGGAAGCTGTACGTTGACGGCAAGCTGGTGACACATTTGGGACTTGCCGCTGCCAAACTCTCCGAAGAACTCGGTAATTGCCTGCGTTTCTACGCCACCACCCAGCAGTAAGTCAAGCCTCTGGCTACCAGTAGTAATCCGCCCGATGGATGTCTTTATCTCAGCCAAATCCTTTGCGGTGACCCAGCTAACCTCGATGCTTTCCCTAGCCGCTGCGATAGCCTCCGAGGCACGTTTCTCGTCGAGCCCGGCGGCCACTAGCTCTGCAACCGTGGCTGTCGCAACGGCCTCCACGGTCGAGTAGCCAAGCTCCCTAAGCTTTTCAGCAATGGCCTTTGTAACCCCCGGCAGGTCTTCAATGTTTCTATACCTTGGCTCCTTTAACGACAATTCTTCTATCTCTTCATTGGCTTGGGTGCATAAAAACTAATAGCGTTGATGCTTGGGCTTAAGATTGTTGAAAGTGGCTTTAATTGTTTTGGACGGCTTGGGCGACAGGCGCTGCAAGGCCCTAGGGTTGAGGACACCACTCCAAGCCTCTAGGCCATGTTTCTTTGATAGACTTGCAGCCGAAGGGGAGACCGGGCTTATACATGTGATAGCACCGGGAATTCCTAATGGAAGCGATACAGGACACCTAGCCCTGCTCGGCTACGACCCATACACCTATTACACTGGCCGCGGGCCATTCGAGGCGCTCGGGGCAGGAGTTGAGCTCAAAGAAGGTGACGTTGCGTTCAGATGTAACTTTGGCACGGTCTCCGAGGACCTTGTTTTGGTTGACAGGAGGGCTGGGCGAATTTCAACAGAGGAGGCTGAAGAGCTTGCGGCGGCCTTGCAGGAGGTAAACCTTGATGGGGTGGAGTTCATTTTTAAACACACAGTCGAACACAGAGGTGTACTAGTTCTGCGGGGAGAGGGGCTCAGCCATAAGGTTTCAAACATCGACCCGCACGGCGTCAACGTCAAAATCGCACCCGCACAGCCTCTCGATGATAGTGACTCCGCCTCACGTACTGCAAAAATTCTTAACAAATTCCTGGAAAAAAGTCAGAACGTACTCGCTAAGCATCCGGTAAACCTCCGTCGGAAGCAGCTTGGCCTGCCTCAGGCAAACTATGTGTTAACCCGTGGCGCTGGGCTTGCACCTAAGATACCGGCATTTGAGCAGAGGTTTAGGCTAAAGCCAGCCGTGGTCGCCGGCGGAGCACTCTATAAGGGTGTTGCGAAAGCACTGGGCTTTGACCTTCTTGAGGTGGAAGGAGCCACTGGAACCGTCAACACAAACGTTGCGGGTAAGGTGAGGGCCCTAGTTGATGGCCTAAAAAAATATGACTTCATCCTGCTGCATTACAAGGCCACAGACACAGTAAGCCATGACAAAAAACCACTGGAGAAGGTGGCGATGATACAGAGGCTTGCGAAAGCATTGGAGAGTGTTTGGGAGGAGATGCCTGAGGTATATGTTGCCGTCACCGGAGACCACACAACGCCATCCGAGGTTGGGGACCACAGAGGGGACCCTGTACCCTTGCTGGTCTGGGGGCCAGATATCAGAGGCGACAACGTCAAACACTTCGACGAAATATCCTGCAGTATGGGGGGTTTGGGTAAAATTAGGGGCGTGGACCTAATGCCCATCTTAGGAAACTATGCGGGTGTCATGGAGATGTACGGTGAGTGACCGCTGCACGTGTACCTATCCGCATCCTTGTCGAGAACCTCCCTGAACTGGACGGTGAGCTATACAGGTTCGCGGCACCCCTAACGGTTGAGGCATTACTGCGCAAGATGCCTCTTGAGGGTTTCATAGCGCGTTGGGACACAGCGATATACATGATAACCGACGTAGCGAGAGGCGTTGAGAAGACATCGCCCAAGCTAGACGCCGGAGAAATCTTCTACTGGTCCCCAGGCAGGGTGGTGGGTATAGCTTTGAAAAATCATATACCTAGGCCGCAAACAGTCAAGGTTGGTGCAGTGGTAGGAGGGGTTGAAGTACTGAATAACGCCAGAATTGGTTCTATGATGAGGTTTGTTTTGAAGACTTAGTTTTTTTCGGTCTTTTCTCCTCTGGAGCTGGGGCCTCGGCCTTCTCCTTAACAGGCGACCCCACCGTTAAGGGCTGGTACACCCTTATCCGGTTGGCACCCACGACTTCTTTGACCAACCCTTTGGATAAAAGTTCGCCTAAAATGTCTTTAGCCACCGACACCCTCACCTTGAACCTTTCAGCAAGCATTGACGGTGTAACGTAGCGAATCCCTTTTAAAAAGTCCTTTACCTCGTCAAGAGAGGGGGGGATTACACCAAGGACACCCTTCTCCACTTCCTCCCCCTTCTTTTGCGGCTCCTTCCTCCGCTTCTCCTTATCGGTTTTCTGCTTCTCGCTCACACTCTGTCAAGCATATTGGTTATCTATTAACCTTAAACAATGGGTTTACCATCGGTTAAGTGGAAGGATGCGGAGACCCAGCATAAAGTATCTGGGTGACGTGGCTCTGGTCAGGTTCCCGAGCGGTTACAGTGGAGACCCTGCTGAATTCGGCAAGATGGTTTTGAAAAGAGGGGGCGTTAGGTCAGTGCTCCAACTTGAGCGCGTCGAGGGGGTGGAAAGAACTCCAGTGGTCAAGCATCTCGCTGGAAGCAGGGAGACAGTGACCGTTCACAGGGAATATGGGTGGGTTTACCGTCTCGATGCCTCTAAAGTTATGTTTTCGCTCGGAAACAGCTATGAGAGGTTAAGGATGAACAGACTTCCCAGTGTTGGAGAGGTTGTAGTTGACATGTTTGCGGGGGTAGGACAGTTCACTATCCCAATAGCAAAGTCGAAAGCCAGTAGAGTGGTGGCATTCGAATTAAACCCAGAGGCCTACGGATACCTTGTTCAAAACATCCGGTTAAACAAGGTTGTTGAAAAAGTGACAGCATATAATGATGACTGCAGAAACGCCGCTAAGTATGAACCCGCGCAAAAAGCTGATAGGGTTGTCATGGGATATCTATTCGGAACAACCTCATACCTGCCTGCAGCGCTTCAAATCGCCAAAAACGGTTCCATCATCCATTTTCACGAGATCGCCGAACCAAAAGACGGGTGGACAAAGCTATACAACAAATGTATGGCTGTGGCAGAGGAGCTCGGATACTGGCTTGAGCTCACAGGTTATAGGGTTGTTAAGACCTATTCGCCGAGGAGCTGGCACTATGTCCTCGACCTAAGGGCTTTCCGCAAGCCTCTCTTTGAGCCACCGAGCAACACCTGAAAGGGTTTTACTTCTCGAAACGTTCACCACAAGTGCTTCAGGCCCTTTCTCTACACTCAGCATAGAGCTGTAGGTCGGCATAGGGGCGAAGGAGACAACCATCCAGTACACTCGTCCCTCCATTAACTCCTCAACCACTTTCTCGTTGTTCGGGTTCAGTGGCACCGGTAGGAAAACAACGCCCTCAGCCCAATAAAGCACCGCCGGCGCCCCCGGCTGGATTACCATGTTCTTAACAAGCTCCTCCGCGCTTGGAAACTTCACATAATCAAGTATCACAACCTCCTTTATCGGTCTATGGGATACCGTGACCATGCCTGCCCATAAAATGCAAATGTTTTTAAGGTTTTGTCTCAAAAATACATCCATGGATGGTTTAGAGTTTGTCCTTAGTAGGCCCTGGATAAGGTTTTACGGTCCGGATGTGAACCCAAACATCGCCGCGCCAAAAATTTCCCTTTCAGAATACTTTGACCAAGCATGTGAAAAATACAGCGGAAACACCGCAGCAGTCTTCCTAGATACGCCAATTACATTCGCAAAACTGAAAGAGTTTGTTGACAGGTTCGCTTCAGCCCTGAACAGACTTGGCATAGGTAAAAAATCACGTGTGATACTTCTGCTACCCAACAGCTTCCAGTTCATCATTTCATACTACGGGACCCTTAAAAACGGCGCAACCGTGGTCCCCATAAACCCTCTCAGCACCGCTCCGGAAATAAAACAGATAGTCAACGCGTCGTCGGCAGAAGCAATCATATGCCTTGACATTTTCATCGACAAAATTCAAGAGATTTTGGGCTCAACAAGCTTAAAACATGTTATTGTAACAAACATAGCAGACCACCTCCCGCGGGTTAAAAAAACCCTAGGCAAGCTACTTGGTAAAATCCCGTCGAAAAAAGTTCCCGAAGAACCAATCTACAAAACCTATCTCTCCCTGCTCTCTCAACCTCCTGAAAAAATCGCTGTTTCAGTGGAACCCGAAAAGGACCTCGCATCAATTCAGTTCACAGGCGGGACAACCGGTACCCCCAAAGGCGTTATGCTAACCCACTACAACATCCTATCAAACATCTTCCAGATGTATGAGATGATCAAGCCTTACATCGTTGAGGGTGGGGAGGTTTTCGCGGCCCTTCTGCCCTTCTACCATATCTACGGACAGACTGTTCTCCTAGGTGGTGGGCTAACACATGGAAACACCCTGATAGTTTTTCCAAGACTTGAACTCGAAAAATTTATGCAAGACCTCAGCCGCTACAGAGTCACCGTCTTCCCGGGTGTTCCCACTCTTTTTAACATGATGAGCAGACATAAACTGGCCAACGAAGTAAAGTATACATCATTTAAGCTAGTTATCTCAGGGGCCGATATGCTGCCTCCGGAAGTGGCTGAAAACTTTGAAGCCAAGTTCGGTAAGAAGATTGTTGAAGGCTATGGCCTTTCTGAGGCGTCTCCGGTGACGCATGTAAACCCACCTGACAGGGTTAAAAGGGGCTCGTTCGGAATACCTATCCCGTCGACGCTTGCAGGTATTATCGCCCCAGAAACACGTGAATTTCTAGGGCCGGGACGTGTTGGGGAGATTGTTGTCTCCGGCCCGCAGGTTATGCAGGGCTATATTGGCATGGACAACTCCGACGTGTTCATCTTCGAGGCAGGCCGTAAGTGGTTGCGGACAGGGGACCTAGGCTACATGGATGAAGAGGGATACTTTCACTTTACTGAGAGGCTTAAAGATGTGATAAAGCATAAGGGCTTTACCGTGTTCCCGGCGGAGGTTGAGAAAGTCCTCTATGAGTATGAGGCAGTAAAAGAGGCCGCGGTTGTAGGGGTGCCGGACCCTGTCGTAGGCGAGAGAGTTGTAGCCGCGGTCGTCCTGAAGCCAGAATACAGAAAGCCGGATGAAGTTGAGAAGATAATGGAATTCTGCAGACGAATGTTGGCAGAGTATAAACAGCCTTCCCAGATATTTCTAGTTGACGAGATACCGAAAAGCTTGGTGGGTAAGGTGTTGAGGCGAAAAGTGAAGGAAATGGTCACAGGAAAGACAGCTGGCTAGTTTATCTATTTATTATGAGTATGACTCTATCATCTGTTGAAGAACATGGAAATTTTTAAGGGCCTCGAGAATGTTCCCATTAAGGAAACCGTTTTATCGAGCATAGATGGTGAGAAGGGTAAATTATACTACGTCGGCTATCCAGTAGAGGAATTGGTTGAGCACTCCAGCTATGAAGAGGTATGCTTCCTCTTGCTCAACCACAGGCTACCAAGTCGCAAAGAGCTTGAAAAATATGTTGACATGTTAAAAGCTGAACGAAACATTTCGCCCGAGGTTATGGAAATATTACGGATGCTGCCGACAAAAAGTCCATTCATGAGTGTTTTACGTGCAGGGTTCGACCTGCTTGGCATTTACGACGACGAGGCCGAAAAGAATGATGAGGAGAGCCGTTTAAGAGTTGCACTGCGGATTATATCAAAAATAGCCACACTTACTGCGGCCCTGTACAGGTATAGAAACAACTTGGAACCCGTGAGTCCCGCAGCCGACCTATCACATGCAGCGAACTTCCTTTACATGGCTACGGGGCGGAAACCCACCGAGCTTGAGGCAAAAATCATGGATGCGGCCTTCATACTCCACGCAGAACACGAGCTACCCGCCTCCTCCACGGCCTCACTAGTTGTTGCCTCGACTCTTTCAGACCTATATTCGGCGGTTTCAGCTGGTATAGGGGCATTGAAAGGACCATTACATGGAGGTGCCAACGAGAAAGCCCTTGAAATGCTTCAAGAAATCGGTTCTGTTCACAAGGTAGAAGAATATGTAAGAAAATCACTTTCGGAAAAGAGGAGAATTATGGGTTTCGGCCACAGGGTTTACAAGAGCTTCGACCCCCGGGCCCGCATCTTTAAGAAATATCTCCAGCAACTCCTCGAATTAAAAGGCGACCGAACATTGCTGGACATAGCCGATAAACTCGAGGAGGTTGTGACTAGGGAGCTTGGGTTAAAAGGCATATTTCCCAACATAGACCTCTACTCCGGGGCAGTCTTCCACGTACTCGGGTTAAAAAAGGAAATCTTTACTCCGATGTTTGCTACAGCTAGGTCTGTTGGCTGGATAGCGCATGTTCTAGAGTACTGGAAAGACAACCGGTTGATTCGGCCTCGTGCTGTCTACGTAGGCCCTCCGCCGAGGAGCTACCTACCCATCGATGAAAGATAGTCCGAAAAGGCTTTTTAGAATAGAGCCGAATAGGGCTGTCTTTAGGGAAAGGCTCAACAGGTTCCTCGTACTGGCAGACACCACGGACGGAAACATCTACCTACACCTGACCAACACCGGGCGGCTGAAGGACCTGTTAACAGCGGGGACGGAACTACTTTATCTTAGAGCCATTGGAAGCAAAACAGCAGGTAGGGTTGTGGGTGTTGTAGTGGGAGGTGGAGCAGCTTTAATTGATACCTTGTTGCAGAGGAGGGCCTTTGAGACAGCACATCAACTGGGCTTGGTGGAGTGGCTTAATGGGTGCAGTATTGTTGGACGTGAAGCCGTATATGAAAAGAGGCGCATCGACTATTTGTTCAAGACACGTGAAGGCCGTAAGCTTTACCTTGAGCTAAAATCCGCCGTATATTTACGCAACGACGGCGCCGCCATGTATCCCGACACAGTATCGGAACGCGGAAGACAGCACATAAAGCTGTTGACAAGGCTTGCTGAAAAGCACATGACGGCGGTTGTATTCATTGCAGCACACCCTCACGCATTATTTTTCACACCATGTGACGAAGGCGACCCATTGATTAGGCCGCTGCTTGTTGAGGCTTTTAGAAAAGGGGTCCAAGTCAGGGCCTTGAAAACCTATATTGACAGGGACGGGTGGGCTGTGTTGGCCGATTCAAACCTTCCCGTCTCCCTAACCTAACAGGTCTGAGAGTAACAACGCAACAAAGACCATGAAAAGCCATGGACTGGATGCCTTAAACGCACGCCATGCGGCAGCAGGCGATAGCACCCTGACTGCGTTAATACTTGTGTATGCCAGCCAAAGGGAAAACGGAGTTGAAACCATAAGGTAAACATAGGGGTTTCTAGTATACAAAACGATTAGGAAGCCGGCGATAACTGTGAGGATGTTCGACAAAAGCGTGGCCCACGCGGCGTATCTAACACCTTTTTTGACCGGCAGCATCGGTATGCCTGCACGAGAGTAGTCTTCAACCCCCCTAATAGCCAGGGCCCAGAAATGCCCGGGTGTCCATAGGAAGACGAGTAGGCCTAGCATTAGCGGAAGAGGGTCGATAGTTTTTGCCGCGGCGGCCCAGCCTGCTAGGGGTGGGCAGCTCCCCGAAAAACCTCCGATGACTATGTTCCATGTAGAGATTTTTTTAAGCCATGCGGTGTAGACGACCACATATATGAAGGCTCCGAGTCCTATGAAGAACGCTGTCAGAGGGTTGAAGATGAGTAGGGTTAGCACGATGCTTGCGCTGACCATAGACAACCCCATCAAAAGCACAGGAAACGGGCTAATCCTCCCTGATGGAAGCGGTCTTCGAGCCGTGCGAAACATCTTCCTATCCAACTCAACATCTAGGATATGGTTCAACGCGCCAGCGCCCGAAGCTGCTAGAAAACCTGAAATTATGAACAAAGGAAGCTGCGCATACCCCCCGCCCGCCAATACGTAAGCAGCCGCACCTGTAAACACGTTTAGCATGGATATTTTTGGTTTCATGAGTACAGATATGTCCCTTAACTTTGCCGCTGACTGGTGTTGGTGTTTTTCAGAGCTCATCCTGAATCCCCGTGGATTAGCCCTTCCTAAATGTTTTGCGAGATGTAAAGGCTTAGGTACGACATGGCGATAGAGGCGATTACTGCTCTCTCCCAGCTAACGCCCTTGGCGCTGACCAGAACGGCGGTTACCGTAACCATCTGCCATAGATGCATGGCGAAATAGACATAAGGCGTTATACCGGTCACCAGGGGACTGTCAAGGAGGCTTAAACCTGAGAGAACGGCAAAATAGGTTAGCATGATGTTTGAGGGGGTGAGGGCAATGGGGAGTGTGGCCGCTATGATGGCCTCACCGCCGAGTCGTAGGCTGGTTAAAAAACCGAGTAACATGGTTAGGGCTATGAGTATTACTAGGTTTAGGCCAGACATCAGTACTGCAGCCTCAGGTGTGGGGAGCTGGCGGAAGTGAAAAAGAAGTTGGCTGTTAGATATCCTCCATGAAAGAAGTATGTACAAGAGCGAAGAAAGGAAGCTGACTGGAACAAGTGTGGCATTTGAGAGTTGAATCCTTTCAAGCAAGGGGTTGAGTGAAAGCACCAGAAGGACTCTTCGAGGACCTTTCACGGCTCCGACACTTGCCTCAGCCAAGTAGTCCGAGACCCTCATGGAATCAACCAGTCGCAACCCCTTTTCGCTCAAAGTATACCTCCGTTTTGCGTTTTTAACCACAAAAGGCTTCATGAAATCGAGATGGTAGTATAGGGTTCCCACACTTATTCCCAGTATCTTTTTTAGGTCGGTAGCGGCCATCGAGCCATTCTCCTTTAAAAGCGAGATTATCTCACGTCTTATCGGATTTTTAAGCAGGCTATAGAACAGCAGTTTCTCGTCGCGGAGTTCTAATTTGTTAGAACGTAAACCTTCCCCCGAACCTCCTTCCGCCGCCATATCCTCTCTCTAGCTTCGAGACGGAATACTATAAACTGTTCGACTCTAAAAGGTTAGAGGATATATCCAATAAATAGAACCTCGCTCCCCCTAAAGACAGAGTTGGCACTTCCACTGAGGTCGCAGGCAGTCCTGCTGGTGGCTTTCTTGACGTTGTTGGGAATTGCTTCGCCTGTCTTAGGTGTTGAAGGGAACGAGTTTGAGAAACTTGTTTCTGAGACTTTATCGTTGATGGATGTTTTGCAAAAAAGCGGTTTGGACGCATCAATCATTAGAGGTGTGTTAAATGATGCTGTGAAGGCGGTAGATTCATCACCCCAAGCCCTCACACCCGTTTCGGTAATCAAAGACATAAACCGGATTGTTAGAAAAACAGTTAACGCATTACAGGTTGACTATGAAAGGACATCGAAAGCTTTTGAAATAATTTCTAAAACCTATGCTTATGCTTACAAGACGTTGGGTGACGCGGTTTCCGCTTCAATTCTCGATGCAGCAAGGCAGCTGGCGGAATCAGCTTTAGACAGCATCAAGGAGGATAGTTCCCTGAAGCTTTTGGGGAATTCAGAGATTTTGCTCGAGGGCTTAAACAGAGTTACTGCAGGCGGAAAATTAAACCTCAGAGTTAGCCGGAGCGAGACAGGTGAATCTGAAACAACCGTTGCCACAATACCCACTTCTAGGGATGTCGTAAGAGTTTACTTGTCAGAGGAGAAAACAAAGACCGATGACAACGTCGTCACCACCCGTAAAGCCTTCATAAACCTTGGTAACACAATCATCATACAGAAGGAAACAATCTCAAGCGTCCAACCCTCTGCAACCCTAGTCAAAGAGGTCCACCTCGGAGTCAACACAGCGCTTGGAGCGGTTGTTGAGCTAAGGGAGGAACGGGCTAACAGGTTCACTCTGGACAAAATAGAGTATGACGTAGTTGTGAAAGAATACTCACTTGACCAGAACAGCCTAAGGCTTTTGCTTTCGTCAAACGCAAGTCATGCGGGTCGGGTTATCATACTAGATGTGGACCGGGGGATTGTCCGCAAATACCTGCAAAGGGATGTTGCCGTTAAAGTTGATGGAAAGCCGGCGAAGCTTGTGGACAGCGTTGAGGATATGCTTTCAGGTAGGTTAGACAGCCCATCCTACTTTCTCGCAATAACGGCCCAAGGCCTCCAGATAGTTCTCTACATCCCACACTGGTCTGACAAGTTGGTGGTTATAGGGTCTTCAACCGCCCTGACTTTTCAAATATCAATTCCAAGCACACTAGGGCCTGAAACACAGTTGTGGGCTACAACGTTCGCCGCCTTGATTTTAGCCTCCTCCGTCTTTGTGATGAGACTTCGGGGAAGAACATAGGCTGTTTGGATTTAGGTCTACTTAGGTACAACCGCAGCAGCCTACGTGTGTATTTCTCAAGAGGCAGCTTGAGGGCTTTCAGCGGTGAGGCCCATATGTATCCTACGACCTCTGAGCCGTCAAGCCTTACATTTGTGGACAAGGCCCTACACAAAACGTCGATGAAAATGAAGTGGCGGCAATTGTCTCTGAATTGCTCAGGGTAGGCTACCTCCTGCATGGCAAGCACATAGAGGGGTTTCACTTTTATGCCAACTTCTTCACTTGACTCCCTTACAACCGCCTCAAAGACGCTTTCCCCCTTCTCTACGTGGCCACCGGGTATAGAGTACAGGTAGTTCCATTTAGGACTCACAACAAGCAGGACTTCTCCCACAGGCGAGACTATGAATGCTCCGACCGTGAGCTCTGGATGACCTGGCCTCAACTCCTAATTCTATGCATTGCCTTAAGGTCTTTCTCAAAAGGTTTTAGCTCGGCAGGTATGTTGTAGACAATTTCCTCCTTTAACGAAATGTTCATTTTCTTCTTGTATGCCCAAACCTCGGAATTAAAGGCCATCAATGTGTCGGTGTACTTTGCATACTCTCTGCCCCAAGCCGGCTTGGGGAGTCTTTGGAGGTGAATGCTCTTCTTCCCGTAAAGTGTTTTCCAGATGTAGTCGGTGATGAAAGGTGTTATGGGTGCTAGCATGAGGAGAACCGTTTTGAACACTGTGTGAAGCGTGTATGCCGCAGCCCTCTGCTCGGATTTCCCGAATCCGTCCCCGTAGGCGCGGGGTTTAGTCATCTCAACATAGTGCGGAGCAAAAATGTTCCACACAAAGTTTCTCACCTCTGTGGCAGGGATGAAAAAGTTTAACGACTTGTATCCGTTCACGCATTTTTCCACCGTTTTACTCAGCTCCGCGAGAATCCATTTATCGGTGGGTTGTAGGACGGCTCTAGCAGGCCTCGGAAACATTGAGACATACCTGCCGACGTTCCACAGCTTCGTTAGAAACTTTCCCGCCCCCGCAATACGGGCCTCTGATATCCTGAAATCCTCACCCAAACTTGCTTCCTGCGCACACCAGAACCTGAAAGTGTCCGCACCGTATTTTTCGAGTATAGGTATCGGGTCGATGACATTCCCCTTGCTTTTGCTCATTTTCTCACCGCGTTCGTCTAAGCCGAGTCCACCAACCCAGACCTTCTTGAATGGAGCCTTACCTGTCAACAGGTAGCAACGTAGAACCGTGTAGTAGAGCCAAGTCCTTACGATGTCCTTTCCCTGCGGCCTTACCGTTACAGGGTAGAGATTCCACGAGGTTTTTCCAGTCTTCCTGTCGGTTATGATAAAAATAGGTGAGATGCTCGAATCCATCCATGTATCAAAGGTTCTATCGTCTCCGACAAACTCTCTTGAAGAGCATTTAGGACATCTCGCTATCGGGGGAGGCTCCCTCCAAGGAATGTGGTATTTTCCGTCGTCAGCTACATAGGTATACCCACAGGACTTGCAGTACCATACCGGTATTTCGGTCGCATAATATCTCCTGCGGGAAATGGGCCAATCAATGGTGACGGAGTTAATCCAGTCGATTAGAAGCTGCCTTGCCTGCTCAGGCAAGAACTCCATCCTATGTGCAAGCCTCCGCATATCCTCGAGAAACTCTGTCTGTTTAAGATAATACTCCTCCATTGGTATAATCTCGATTGGGTTTTTGCTTCTCTCACAGACTGGAGTCATGTGGGAGATTGTCTCGCTCTTTACAAGCAAGCCCTCCGAGGCCAGCTTTTCCAGCATTTTCTTACGTGCTTCCTCAACATTCAGGCCGGAGAGAAAACCAGCTTCCCCATTCATCCGCCCGTCAAGTCCAATGACAATCTTCTCCTCAAGCTTAAGCTCCCTGAAAAGCCGTACATCCGTGTAGTCACCGTAACTGCAAACCATCACCGCACCTGTCCCAAATTGGGGGTCGGCCTCTGGTCTTGGCAGTATCGGAACAGGCTCGCCATATATGGGTGTGTATGCCTTTTTTCCATGAAGGTTTTTGTAGCGGCTGTCGACTGGGTTAACGATAACCGCTTTACATGAAGCTATAAGCTCGGGCCTTGTAGTGGCTATAATTAGGTCGTCTCCATTCTCCACTTTGAATCTAATATAGTTAAGGGTGGAAGGAAGTGGTATGTACTCGATCTCGGCATCTGCTATGGTGGTGCCGCACACGTAGCAGTAGTTGTTTGGTCGTGTGGCAACATAGACAAGCCCTTTTTTCCATAGCTTCGCAAACGTGGCCTGCGTTAAAGCACGGTATTCGGGCGAGTCTGTCCTATACTGGTTTTTGAAGTCCCCGCTAAGGCCCATCCTCTTCATTATCCAAATCATTTCTTTCTCTAGGTCGTCCAGAGATTTGCTGCAAAGTTCGATGAACTTCTCCCTTGGGGTTGTCTTAATCGATATATTGAAACGCTTCTCTGTGTAGATTTCGACAGGCAGCCCGTTTCGGTCTATTCCTATGGGGAAAAGTGTCATGTATCCCTGCATCCTCGCAGTCCTCGCAATCATGTCTATCTGGCTATACTGTGCAGCTGCCCCGATGTGCCACGGCCTCCCGGATGGATAAGGCGGCGGCGTGTCGATTATGAATTTAGGTAATTTGGAGCGTTTGTTAAACCTGTAAATGTCCTCCTTTTCCCAATTTTCGAGAAGACTTGCCTCAAACCGTGGGTCCCAGTTGCTCGGCTCTAACTTAGGTCTGAATTCCATCCCATTTTGACTTTTCGAGGCTTATATTAAATTTAGACGAACCCCAGAAGCGCCTTCGCCTCATCACTCATCCTGTCGGGCGTCCATGGGGGGTCGAAGACCAATTCGACATCCACCTTCTCAACACCTTCAACCAATGTCGTAACAGCCTCCCTTACCTGCTCAACCACAAACGGCCCTATAGGGCACCCCGGTGCGGTCAACGTCATCTTAACATAAACATGGTTATCGTCGATAATTTTGACCTCGTAGACGAGGCCGAGGTCCACTATGTTGACAGGTATCTCCGGGTCGTAGCAATTTTTCAATGCTTCCATAACTTGGTCGACCGTAGGCATTCCGAGCATTTATCTAGCCGGTTTTATATAAGCTTGCATAACAAACCAATATATAACACTGGAATTGGATATTGATATGTTGAAAGCCTGTTTGCTTGTCGGGCCTGAGTTCGAGGACCTTGAGCTTTTTTACCCTCTGATAAGGCTGAGGGAGGAAGGGGCTGAAGTTGTCTTAGTCGGTCCCGAAAAAATAACATACAATGGCAAGCATGGCCTAGCTGTGAGGCCTGAGCGGACTGTTGAAGAAGTTAACCCCGAAGATTTCGATGTTTTGATCATCCCGGGGGGCTGGGCACCCGACAGACTAAGACGTAACAAGGCAGTTGTGGAGTTGGTGGCAAAATTTTTCAGAAGTAACAAGCTTGTAGCAGCTATATGTCATGGGCCACAGCTGCTGATTTCTGCCAAGGTTTTGAGAGGATATAGGGCAACCTCGGCACCCGCGGTGGCGGACGACGTTGTCAACGCGGGGGCGATCTATGAGGACAAACCTGTTGTTGTTGACAGAAACCTGATAACCTCAAGAGGGCCCGACGACCTGCATCTCTTCGTTAAAGCAATCATAACTCACGGTGCTGTCAAGTGAAAACTTTCCGCATAATTGAGAGATACGACCTTGGCGACCTTGTAACATTCAAACCAAATAGAAAAGAACCACGCCACAGGTGGTTTTTTCTTTAAAGAAGGTTTCTCAAAACAGTTCGTCCTATACGCGTTTAAGAGACTGGGTGTAAACAAAACTACGACAGTCCTAGACCCATTCCTCGGGGTCGGCACCACATGCCTCACATGCTTAGAGCTCGGTGTGCCCTCTATTGGGGTGGAAGTCTCACCGCTTTTCAAGTTCATCGCCGAGGTGAAGTGTCGCCGTTACGACCCCGATGAATTACGCCGCATCAGAGACGAAGTTTTCTCATATAGGTTTGAGAGGATAGAGGTAAAAGTATCCAACTCCCTTAAACAGCTGTTCCCTAAACCTGTGCTTGAGGATGTATTTTTCTTCAAAAAAGTTTTGCAGGGGATACAGGAACCTGTGTATAGGGACTTTTTCAGCTTAGGGTTGATGAGGGCTGCTGAGATGGCTTCCTACATATACAGGGATGGAGCCGTAGTAAAGGCTGTCAAGGACAAGCCGAGGATACCCTCACTCCGCAAAGCATTTAGAAGGACTGTAAACATGATGATAAAAGATGTTGAGAAGGACCCTCTGACGGATGCGAGGGTGGAGATTTGGCTTGGCGACGCACGTCGGATGGAATTCATTCAAGACAGATCTGTGGACGCTATCATAACATCGCCCCCCTACCTAAACAAAATCGAGTACACAAAATGCTACTGGCCGGAGTACGAGCTTTTCCTACCCAATGCTGCGCCGGCTGGCCTGAGGTCCTACATAGGTGTAAGGCCGCATGAGATAGAGTATGAAAATTATTCAGGCGACTTGCCTTTAGCTGCCTATCTGTATTTTAAGGATATGGAGCAGGCTTTGTCCGAGATTTACAGGGTATTGACCGATGAGGGAAGGGTCTGCATGGTTGTGGGTGGCGGTGTTTTCCCCGACAAGGTAATAGAGGTTGATGCTGCTATAGCTGAGCTTGCGGAAGGTGTTGGCTTCAAAGTTGATGAAATATTGGCCGTCGGCAAGCGTGCGGCTACGACCCGTAGGGTTATAAAAATCGGGGAGACAAGGGAAAGCATCATTTTTCTGAGTAAATGAGTAACGCGCTCTCATGGCTCTCTCCCCTCTTTAGGAGATATCTCCGGCCGCGCCACGTAATTACAGGACTCCATTTAGCCTTAACAATTGCCGTATAAAGTCCAGTCAAGAGAACCACTAATGATAATGGCCACAGCAAACCATATAGGGGGCTGCGTCTATGACGTCTCGCCTCTACGCCAAGAACGAACGAAGGTACAGCATAGCAGACAAGGGCTAAAGCGGGGTTACCTAGGAACAAGACAACCATGTAACCTATGACGGCTATCAATCCGAGTGATAAGTAGGCTGCGGCCCGACGGTGCTCGGAGTTCAGGAAAAGTGGGACAAACAACCTGAGCATGCCGTTCCAAAAAGACCAGCTATCATCGTTCCACGACGCTGTGAGATGGTTTAAGGATAAGGCTATGACAGTTCTAAGCCTCTTTGCCCTCGCAACCTGGGCTAGGGCCCTGTCCTCCAATATTGCGGATCTAACAGCTTCATGACCCCCAATTTTCTCATACGAGCTGCGTTTAACTAGAACGAAAGTTCCGAAAACAAAAGCTGACCCGCCTTCAGCTACTTTATCAAACCTTGCGAGCAGGTAAAGCCCCGTTAACAGCAATGGCATGGTGATTTTATGCAGAATGCTGGACATCCTGAAGCATGGGACAAGAGTTAAAACATCGGCAGAGGTTTGCTTAGCCAACGACACAGCTTTCATAATTGTGTCGTGAGCAAAAACGGCGTCTGCGTCTGTAAATAAAAGCCATTCCCCTGTAGACCTTTTATAACCCAGATGGCAAGCCCATGACTTTCCCATCCATTCTGGAGGCGGGGTCTCTGATTTAACAACGATGACACCCTCCTTGGCATGCTTCTGCAAAAGCTCATACGTGCCGTCGGTCGAGCCGTCGTCCACCACGATGAGCTCAACAGACAAACCCTCCTGACTTCTAACAGACTCAAGAAAGCGCTCAACATTCCGGGCCTCATTCCTGACAGGAAGTATAACCGAAACGGTAGTATTACCTTTGGTGGGCTGGACATGTTCAAGCGTTACAAGCCTTTTAACTATTCTTTCTCTTTTGAAGTAAACAGCGGCCCAGCCCAGTAAAAACACAGCGGCAAGAAAGACAGTTAATTCCTCAAGCATGGTGCAGGTTGTTGTTAAAAATGCTTTAATACATCTTTTTCGCTTAATACCATGGTATGAGTGAAGACTGGTGGTATGGCAGGCGTCGTAGGAGGCCTATGAGCTTTTTTGAAGAGTTTGAGGAGATGTTTGAAGAAATGCAGAGAGAGTTTATGGAAGAGGTAAAGAGGATGATGGACATGCTTCCGAAAGAACTTGTGAAGGAGACACGTACAGCCACAGGTGTCCGTAGACAGTATGGGCCTTTTGTTTACGGATACTCCATTACCATAGGGCCGGATGGGAAACCCGTTATAAGACAGTTTGGCAACATTCTCCCCTCGGCGTTACCTAAGGGAGTGGAGGTGCGGCCTGAGAGAGAACCACTAGTTGATGTAATAGACGAGGATAAGGCGGTGAGGGTCGTGGCTGAAATACCCGGCGTAAAGAAAGAAGATATCGATTTAAGGGTAGAGAACCATACACTCTACATAAGGGTTGACACAGAGATGAGAAAATACTATAAGGAAGTTACCTTGCCTGCCGATATTGAAATATCGGGGGTTAAGGCATCTTACAATAACGGAGTATTAGAAGTTACGCTTCCGAAGAAGACGGCTGAGAAGCCTAAGGGCGAGAAGATTAAGATCGAGTAGTTGGATGTAGATTAAACATAGTTAAATAAAACAAGGACCATCTTTTCACAACCAACATGCCATCCACAAAAATCTCATGGATGATTGGCGGAGCTCAGGGTACAGGGGTTGATTCATCGGCAAACGTTTTCGCAAGAGCTGCAGCAATCTACGGCCTGTATGCCTTCGGTAAACGCGAATACTACAGCAACATAAAGGGAGAACATAGCTACTTCTCGGTAGTGATCTCGAACGTCCCAGTACACTCACATATGGATGAGGTACATCTGCTCGCAACCTTCGACTCCGAAACAATTGCCCGGCATGCTTGGGAGGTAGTGCCCGGTGGTGGGATTATATACGATTCGCAGGCTGTAAATGAGAAGATATCAAACATCCCAACTCTAGAACGGGTTGTTTATGAAAGGATTAGGTCTAAACTTGAACGTGTAGGGCTTGGCGAGACGGTGGGCGACATCCTCGAGGCTGTGAGACGAGACGGTGTCAGGCTATACCCGATTCCTTACATGGAAATGTTAAAGAAAGTCGGGGAGGCAACCGGTGAGAAACAACTCAGCGCACTTACGCGTATGACCAACACTCTCGCAGTCGGCGCGTCCATCACGTTACTCAACATACCAATCAAGCATCTAGAGGATGCTTTGACACAAGTTTTTAGAGCCAAGGCAAAAGTCGTCAAGTCAAACGTGGCAGCAGCCGAGATAGCCAGTAAGTATGTGAAATCAAATTTCGCTGAAGACTTCCCCTACCAGATACATCCGACTCAGAAAAAAAACCGGCTATTCATTTCAGGCACGTCTGCTGTGGCCTTGGGTAAGATAGTTGCCGGCTGTAGGTTCCAGACATATTATCCAATAACGCCTGCCGCTGACGAGAGCGTCTACCTTGAAGATCATGAGACATTTAAACTACGTGAGGAGTACCCACATCTAAAGGAATTAGAGGTTCTCGACGGCTATGGGTCCATAGTTGTAGTCCAGAGTGAGGACGAAATCGCCGCGGTAAACATGGTGACGGGTGCGGCGCTGACGGGAGTTAGAGCCTCAACCGCCACCTCAGGGCCAGGCTTTGACCTAATGGTTGAGGGAATGGGGTGGGCCGGCATGAACGAAGTTCCCATGGTAATTACAATATACCAGCGTGGTGGACCCAGTACGGGTCTGCCCACAAGACATGAGCAGGGCGAGCTGCTTTTCTCGATATTTGGTGGACATGGTGAGTTTCCCAGAATAGTTATAGCTTCAGGCGATATAGAGGAGGCTTTTTACGATGTTGCAAAAGCTTTCAACTACGCGGAGAAATATCAGACGCCGGTTGTACACCTGCTTGACAAAGCCCTCGCAAACAGTAACATGACTGTTGACATATTCAACGTCGACAAGATAAGGATTGAAAGGGGCAAGCTGCTAACTTCTTGGGATAGTTCTCTAGGACAGTACAAGCGCTTCAGATTTACCGACGATGGTATATCTCCGAGGACTGTGATAGGAACGGAAAACGGGATTTTCTGGAACACAGGTGACGAACATGACGAACTTGGACATATTACGGAGGAGCCGTCTCTGAGGGATAGAATGATGGAAAAAAGGATGAAGAAGCTGGAAATAGCTGATGCAGAGATACCTGACAGCGAACGTGTCTCGCTGTATGGAGAACCTGATGCTCCCTACCTAGTGGTAAGCTGGGGTTCAACCAAAGGCGCGATAATCGACGCCATAGAGTATCTTCAGACGGAGGGGCTTAGGTTTGCGTTTGCCCAAATTAAGATGTTAAACCCATTCCCGACTAGGTTTGTGCAGAACATTTTCCCATCATACAGAAGGGTCATTGCGGTAGAGCAGAACTACACAGGTCAGCTTGCAACCTTGATTCGGGCTCGTACAGGTTTCCAAGTAGACCACTTGATCTGTAAATACAACGGCAGGCCTTTCTCCTTCTCGGAGCTGCGTGACGGTCTCAGGGACGCTGTCATTACGGGTAGTCCCAGAATAGTTAAAAGGAGCGGGGGATGAGGTGACCTAAGATGGCCGTAAAACTTTCTATGATGTCCTACAGGACTCCTATACACAACGACTGGTGTCCGGGATGCGGAGACTTTGGTATACTTTCATCACTTCAGATGGCTTTAGCTGACCTTCAGATACCTCCACACATGGTCGCCGTCGTATCGGGAATCGGCTGCTCTGGTAAAACACCCCATTACATCAACGCTTATGGAATACATACTTTGCATGGAAGGACTCTGCCTTTCGCCATCGGAATTAAGCTGGCAAACCCAGCGCTGACCGTTATAGCTGTTGGCGGAGATGGAGATGGCCTTGGAATAGGTGCGGGCCACTTTGTAAACAGCGGTAGGAGAAATGTCGATTTAACCTACATTGTATTCGATAACGGAGTATATGGGTTGACTAAGGGACAGGCCTCGCCTACGCTTGCCCGGGGACTGAAAACAAAGGCCTTGCCGAGGCCAAACATCAACGACGCAATAAACCCCATAGCCTTGGCAGTTGTATCAGGATACACATTCGTGGCACGTGGTTACGCCTACGACACAAAGCATCTTAAGGAGCTGATCAAGCAGGGAATTCAACATAAAGGTGCTGCTTTCATAGATGTACTGCAACCATGCCCGACCTACAATGATATCACTACAAAGGAGTGGTATGGAGGAGAGGACAGACAGGTTGAGGGCAAGCCCATACCAAGGGTATACAAGCTTGAGGAGACGGATTACGACGGTGAGGTGAAGACACCTGACCCACTTGAGGAGAATAACAAGAAGCTTCAGGCCATATCAAAATCATTTGAATGGGGTGACCGGATACCTATCGGCGTTTTCTACAGAAACAAGTTTATCCCAAGTTATGAGGACAGATTGGCTGAGCGCATCACGAACTACTATACTAGCCCACCCGCAAGACAGCCCATTGCCTCGCCGGACGGAAGACCTTTGGCATCCATAACTGAGGTTTTAAACGAGTTTATAGTTTAGACCATATTTCCAAATAATATATCTATATATTACGGCAAATATCTAAAAAGACATGCAAGAAACGAAACAGGAAGTTCACATTGTACTGGTCTCAGATGAGCCCTCGCGCATATATCCTGCTTTCCAGCTAGCCATGGGTGTCGCCTCAATCGGCCTTAAAGCCCAGATATACTGTACCCAAAGGGCGTTAAATATATTGAAAAAAGGTAAGGCCTCGACCGTACAGTTGCCCGGCTACCCGCCGTTCGACAAAGTGTTGAGGGATGCCGTCAACCTCGGTGTACGTGTCTACGCCTGCGCTGTTTCTAAGGACGTGTTAAAACATGAGGGAGTGACGGAGGAAACCGTTGAAGAAGGCGTAGGGCTTGAGGACCTGGGGCTCTTCCTCAAACAGGCCCTCCCTGCTGCAAAGAACGGAGGAATAGTGACCTTCATCTAGGTGAGACTCATGTCAGTGGTGGCGTTAAGCAACACTAGGTCGACATCCCTCCTCCAAAAACAGCCCACAGTAACGCTGGACACACGTGGTATGATTTGTCCGTACCCGATGATAGAGACAAGAAAGCTGTCGGAAAGGCTTGGGGCTGGAGACGTAGCAGAAGTTTTAACGGACATAGAGTCGACCGCGAAGACCTCAATACCGCTTGTGTGCGACTCGCTTGGACTTGACTATGTTGTAATCGAGGAAGAAAAATTTTGGCGTATTAAAATTGCTAAGAAAACATGAGAGATAGACGATTCATACACATTCTATAAATAAAGTCCACACACATTTTGTTCTGAGGAAAAATGAAGAGAGCATTAGTGGCTACACTTGTTTTGGCCTCGGTAGCAGCTGTAGTGGCAGGGATTGCGGTAGTAAACGCAGTAAACTACGCCCAGCCCCTCCATTGGGGACGTGGACGCGGCGGCCCATGGTTAAACAACACACAGATAACAACCTCTGAAACTGGCATCGAGGGCGTTATCTCCTACGCCGACTATGGATACATGGTTGTTTCGACATCGGCCGGCGAGATTAGGGTTGCCGCACCACATACATGGAGCTCGCAGGGACAGACGATAACATACTTCAGGATGTTCGCCGAAGACAAACTAAACATAGGGGACCGGGTAAGAGCCACAGTCCTCACGGTTGAGATAACTTGGCCGAGCGGTGTGGTTACAAGAGCGCAGATTCTAAAAAAAGTGTCAGACCTCAACACAGGTTTTGAAGCAACCGCAGTCCTTCCACCACACCTTCATTCAGTCGTACCCAACGCCTAAAACCTGAACATACCCCCAAACATTTTTTTATTTCTCCAAAAATGTACACCGCAGGCTTGGGACTGCCTCCTATTCTTAGGCTTGACATATTATTTGAATCCATAAGCCTCGGCTTTAGTCTAGTAATAACAGTTATCAGCCTCTACGCATGGAGGAAGATTGGTTCAAAGACCATGCTGCTACTTTCTCTAGGATTCTTAACCATGTCTGCAGCAATGCTGCTTAGAGTAACATTACTCCTTTGGGCCTTCTCTTTCCCGCCTATGCCGGGCTTTCGGTGGCGATTTCTTCCATTTCTAGTCCTTGAAGCACAAGAGCTTGTTTACTCAGTGGTTAGGCTTGCAGGCTACATTATCTTCCTATATCTCTATTCCGCATATCCCATCAGAAGCAACCCCACAACGACCGCTATTCTGCCAGTTAGCTTAATCTACAACCCACTTTTTGAAGCTGTCTCAGCCACAATTCTCGGCTTCATCGTATACCAGCTGGCGTCGGCCTTCCGCACTAAAACACCTCACCGGTCAAGCTTAGTGCTCGCCGGCTTCACTCTCCTGTTAATCAGCCACCTAATAGTCCTTTTAACACCCATATCCCTTCTGTTTTACTTCGCCGGACACTTGGCACAGTTTTTTGCGCTGACAACGTTCCTTGCAGCAGTATCTTCGGTGTTGTGGAGTGGTGAAAGACTATAGGTCGAAACCAAAAATTTACGCCGACATCCTTGAGGCTGTGGCTGAAAAAGGCTATTCTAGGCCGACGCAAATAATGACGGACGCCAACCTATCTTATGACAGGCTTAGGAAACATCTTGAAACCCTGGTTGAAAAGGGTTTGCTCAAGAATGAAGATGACACATACCTTATTACTGAGAAGGGGATTAAGTTTTTGGACGAGTTTAAACGTTTTGAAAGGTTTGCCGCAGCCTTCGGCTTGAGGATTTAGGGTAGGGTTTTTAGAGGAGTTTTGTTAGAAATATCCCATGGATAGACGGGACATAATCGTGGTCGGCGGAGGGCCTGCAGGTGTTTCCGCAGCAAAGGCGGCAGCCATGAACGGGGGGGAGGTTCTACTCCTCGAAAAATTTCCCACAATCATGGCCAACAAACCCTGCGGCGAGGCGGTCAGTAAGGAAACACTGCAGACAGCGGGAGTTAAGCCGACGCCTAGAATCGTAATGCATGAAGCATACGCCCTAGTATACTCCCCCAGCATGATAGAGATAAAGATACCTCAGATTGGCTACAACATTAACAAGTCTTTCTTCATTCAGGAAATTGCCGCACAGGCAGCTGAATACGGGGCGGACATACATGTGAGGGAGGAAGTCACGGGTGTCAAAAGGGAGGACTCAAAAATTGTTGTCAAAACAAACCGGGAAACCTATGAGGCTAAGGTGGTCATTGGGGCCGATGGATACAACTCAACTGTTGCACGCAGCCTAAACATTACAGAAAAGCCTGAACCAATACCGACAGTCCAGTACATCATGGCAAACTGCAGGCTCAAACACCCAGATGCTGTAAGGTTTTACCTAGGTAACAAAATAGCGCCTGGTGGATATGCGTGGATTTTCCCGCGAAGTGGGAGGCTTGCCGAGGTTGGGATAGGTGTTAGAGGTGGTGTGGCGAAGGATTACCTTGACGCATTTGTGGCAAGGTTCTCAGATGAGCTTGGTAACGCACGCATACTGGACTACAGGGGTGCACCTGTTCCCATAGGTGGGGCGATTTCCGAGAGCGTTTTTGACAACGTAATGCTTGTGGGAGACGCCGCGGGACACGTCATACCTTTGACCGGTGCAGGAATCCACTCCTCAGTGTCAGCCGGGCTGGCGGCGGGTAAGGTTGCTGCCAAGGCCGTGGCTGAGGGTGACACATCGAAACAAAGGCTTTCCGAATTCTACAACCTGTATGAGGGGTGGCTTACACGCATTAAAAAGAGCTTGAAGGCTATGCGGGCTGTTGAAAAGTTATCCGACGAGGAGCTTGACGCGTTGGCTAGAATCTTCCAGGCGGACGATATACTTGACTTGGCAAATGGTTTTGACATAGCGCGCGTTGCGAGAAAACTGTTGGGACACCCGGTTTTGGCGTTTAAGCTTGCACGGCAGCTTCTCTGAGCAGCAAAACATGATGTGCCACAGACTTTAACAAGTCGTCCAAGTAGATGTTTTCATTTGGCGCATGAAGACGTGAGCCTGGGTGGGAAATAGCTGTAACCATGGCCGAGGGAATACCCGCCCTTGTAAAAAATGCCATAGGTCCTGTGCCGAACATGTTTGGAAAGACAGCGGGCTTCACCCCATAAACTTTTTCCGCAGCCGCCAAAGCCGCCTTGACTACCGGAGAAGTTTGTGCTATGCGGGCGGGATAGGATTTTGAGTGCACTATAATTTCAACCCCCGGTAGGTACTTCTTCAACGACTTTAGTATTTTGTCAGGGTCTTGGTTTGGGACAAGCCTGAAGTCTATTTTCACACCAGCCCTACAGGGGGTTATTGTTTTTGAGCCATGGCCTGTATAGCCCGAGTAGATGCCTGCGATGTTACAAGTAGGTTCGTAGACAAGTCTTTCAACCACCTGGCCCTTACCAACAGCCAGTTTCCTCACACCCAACCCCTCGGCCAACTTTTTGACATCAACCTTAGCCGAGCCGAGCATTTTCCTCTCCAGCTTCGTAGGCTTTTTGACGTCTTTATAGAAACCCGGTATGGTTACACGTCCCCTCGCATCCTTTAGACCTGCAACTACCCTGACAAGCTTCTCCGCTGCATTATCGAGTACAGGGGCATACATGGAGTGCGCGTCTGCTTCCGCTGTTTTTACAACCAGCTCAACATAAAGCATTCCCTTAACACCTAGGTAGAAGTTTGGCACACCGTTGACAACGTCGCCTCCCTCCCAAAGACATCCAAAACAGTCAACAATCTTGTCCTTATGCTTTGCAACCAGTTCACCAATGGAAGGGCTTCCAACCTCCTCTTCACCTTCTATAAACCATTTAACAGTCAGAGGTAGGCGGCCGAAGATTTTTTCAGCGACCCTGACTGCCGCAAGCCTAGCCGCTATTTCGCCCTTATTGTCCGCAACACCTCTTCCATACAGTCTCCCATCACGCTCCACCAAGCTAAAGGGCTCAGTCTCCCATTCCTCCAAGGGCTCAGGAGGTTGGACATCGTAGTGGTTATAGAAAAGTATAGGCCTACCCTCTCCCTCCTTCACAGCAAACAGTGCGGGCCTGCCGGTGGGTGTATCTAAAACAGAGACTCTAAACCCTTCTCTCTCAAGCATCGCTTTCAGCGACTCAAGAGTCTCAGCTATACTTTGGTTCCTGGCGGAGACGGTTGGAAAGCTAATTAACTCCTTTAAATCTTCCAACAACCTCTCCCTATCTTGGTCAACGGCCTTAAAAACTGCCGAAACTTCTTCCGGGGACATTTTTCGGACACAACGTTATTATCTTCCATAATAAACCTATGTTTTGTGGAACCTGAAATCCCCGAACCCAGGCCCGTGACACTAAAGGCCTTAAACACAGCTGTCGTAGTTGTGGATATGCAGAACGATTTCTGCCATAAGAATGGGAGTCTGTTTGTCCCGACCTCCCCGCAGACGATACCTGCCATAAAAAATTTGTTGAACAAAGCAAGGTCAGCCGGAGCACTGGTCGTCTACACGCAGGACTGGCATAGCAAGAACGACCCGGAATTTTCGGTTTGGGGTGAGCATGCTGTCGCTGGAAGCTGGGGGGCCGAGATAGTGGAAGAGTTAAAGCCTGTTGAAGGAGACATTGTAGTTAAAAAGCTTCGTTACGACGGTTTTTACGGCACACCACTCGAACACTACCTTTACATGAACAACGTTAAGAACCTCGTGATAACAGGAACGGTAGCCAACATATGCGTTTTGCACACGGCTGGAAGCGCGGCCTTAAGGTGGATGAACATATACCTGCCCGTGGATTGCACTTCAGCACTCACAGACTTCGACATGAAGGCGACGCTAAGACAGATAACATTCCTGTACAGAGGTATTTTAACGCGTTCTGATATGTTAGAAATAACGAGATGAGCGGCTTGTCAAGGATGCATGTCGTTGATTTAAGCAGGATTAAGGGCGGCGACGTTACTGACATATATTTTCAGCGTACTAAGACAATTCTTGAGAAAAACGGCACCCCCGATGTTAGGGTTGTTGCCGAGGTACACTCATACTCCCTGCCCCAAGGTTATGAATGGGCTGTCTTAACCGGTGTTGAAGAAGCGGCGTGGCTTTTTGAGGGTCTTCCGGTCGATGTGTATGCGATGGAGGAGGGAACATTGTTCAGGGAGGTTGAGCCCGTACTCGCCGTGGAGGGTAGGTATGTTGACTTCGCCGTCTACGAACCAGCCCTACTCGGCATTCTTAGACACGCGACAAGTGTAGCTACAAAAGCGGCCATGGTAAAGCGGGCGGCCGGCTCAAAGCCGGTCCTTTTCTTCGGAATTAGAAGTGTGCATCCTGCTCTGGCGGCGATGGTGGACAGGTCGGCGTACATAGGCGGGTGTGATGCTGTCTCAGGAATCGTGGGAGCGGAACTCATAGGGGTGAAGCCTATGGGCACCATGCCACATTCTCTAATAATTGTGCTGGGTGATCAGAAAACTGCTTGGCGACTGTTTCACGAAGTTATGCCGGAAGACGTTCCACGCATCGCGTTAGTGGACACCTTTTTCGACGAAAGGCTTGAAGCCCTCATGGCCGCAGAGACATTGGGCAAAAACCTATACGGCGTCAGGCTTGATACGCCAAGCTCCAGGCGTGGAAATATCCGTAAGATAGTTGAGGAGACCCGATGGACGTTAGACCTCCACGGATATAGACATGTAAAGATATTTGTAAGCGGAGGCTTAGACGAAAACAGCATAAGGGAGTTAAGGGACTTGGTCGACGGTTTCGGTGTGGGGACCTCGATTGCCTTCCCCACATCCGTCGACCTTGCGCTTGATATTGTTGAGAAAGAGGGCAGGCCTGTTTCTAAGCGCGGTAAGCTACCGGGCCGGAAACAAGTCTACAGATGTTCCTCCTTTCACGACACCATTGCCTCATGGAAAAGTGAAGTCTCCAAATGCCCCATATGTGGCGACGATGTCAAGCCATTGCTGTCACCATTGATTAAAAACGGCAAGATTGTTAAAGAGGTTCAACGGCCTACAAGCATAAGAAATTACGTGCTGGACCAGCTGAAGATATTGGATAGTCTGAAGGAACCGTTGATTAAGCCTATTCTCTACCCATAATGCCGCCCTTCGTTATTTTAAGCAAATCAAGAACCTTCTCGACTTCCTCCCTTGTCAAAATTTTTTCCTCAACCAAAACATCCTTTATCGAGGCCCCCCTCTCCAACATTTTTTTAGCGACTTTGGCAGCTGCATCATAGCCTATCTTGGGTGCTACAACAGTAACAAGAGCTGGACTTGACTCTGCCAAGCGCCTAGCTCTCTCCACATTGACTCTAATTCCGGCGACGCATTTTGCGGCCAGGTTTTCACAGGTGTTTGACAGGATGTTTATCTCCTCGAGAAGGTTGTAGGCTATGAGTGGAAAACCCATGTTAAGCTCAAGCTCACCCAGCCTGCACGCCTCCACGATAGCTGTGTCGTATCCAATTACCTGAGCTGCCGCCAGCATAGCCGACTCAACAATAACTGGGTTAACCTTGCCCGGCATTATTGAAGAACCTGGCTGTACCGCCGGCAGCTCAATTTCATTAATTCCTGTGTTCGGGCCAGAGGAAAGTATTCGGAGATCGTTACAGATTTTCAGCAACGAGACCGCGACGCTTCTCAACGCCGCCGAGGCCTCTAGGCAGCAGTCCCTACTACCCATGGCTTCAAACCTGTTTTCAGCAATCCTGAACCTATAACCAGTAATTTTGTTTAGGACTTCGATAACATGTTCCCCAAACTGAGGGTGGGCATTGAGGCCTGTGCCGACGGCGGTCCCTCCAATGGGCAGCTCTAATAGGCTTTCTAGAGCGTTTAAAACCCGTTTACGTCCCTTCATGACCATTGTAGCATATCCTGAGAATTCCTGGCCAAAAGTTAGAGGAACGGCATCTTGGAAATGTGTCCTCCCGGGTTTCACTGTTTCAGAATATTCCTCAGCTTTGCGTGAAAACTCCTTCTCAAGCCTTTCAAGAGCGGGCAGTAACTTGGTGTTTATCATGTCAACAGCCGCAACGTTCATCACGGTTGGAATAACGTCGTTTGTCGACTGCCCCATGTTGACGTGGTCATTAGGATGCACAACCCTCTTATCACCACGTTTTTCACCCAGAATTTCGAGAGCACGGTTTGCGATAACCTCGTTCGCGTTCATGTTTGTGGAGGTTCCTGAACCAGTCTGCAAAACGTCGACAACAAAATGGTTGTCTAGCTTTCCCTCCGCAACCTCCAGCGCTGCTTTGGAAATAGCCTCGCCAATCCTATTGTCTAGGAGGCCAAGCCTCATGTTGGCCTGCGCTGCAGCATACTTGACAAGCCCCAATGCACGTATAAAGGCTCTTTGAAACCTGTAACCGGAAATGGGGAAGTTCTCCACCGCCCGGGCTGTTTGGGCGCCGTAAAGTGCGTCGGCCGGAACCTTCATCTCCCCGAGCGTATCGTACTCATATCTATACGCCATGTTGAAAAATAGGGAGAACCTTGATTTATACTAATTCCGTATCGTGTAAAATTTCCCGTATTTGCTGTTTTGTAGGAGGTTTATGGTGTAGGATAGTGTACCTCTCTTTCCTTAAGTCGGGGGCTTTCACCACAGCCTCTGTGAAAAGCTCCTCGTCAACACCTATATGGCTGAGCTTGTGACTGGCCCCCATCGTTCTGAGACTGGACATGATTTTTCTCCAGTCGGCCCGGTGCAGGTATGAGGTGAAGACAGCCGCTACACCTACCCTCTCACCGTGGAGGGCCGGTTTCTCCATCATGCTCTCCAAAGCATGAGCTATCAGATGTTCACTCCCACTGCAGGGCCTGCTGCTCCCAGCAACACCCATAGAAATGCCCGCGCTGATCAAAGCCTCAACCACTGTCCTCACCCCCTCACCCGAGTCCTCACCGATAAGCCGAGCTGATTTTATGACGACGGTAGCGCTTAAATAAGCAAGATGTGCGGCATATCGCCCGTAATACTCTCCCTTAATTCTATGCGCGAGCCACCAGTCCCTTACAGCGCTATGCTTACCCAGAAGGTCGCCGCAGCCGCTTAAGACATATTTACGCGGGGCTAAAGAAATCACATCCATATCTGCAAAAACCTCCGAGGGCATCACAGATTTTCGTGAATATGCTAACCCATTTTGCCTGTATGATGTCATGGGGCTCGCTATGCCATCGTGCGACGCGACGGTTGGTATGCTAAAGAACTGTTTCCCGGAGTATTCCGCGAGGGGTTTGGCGATATCCGCAACCCTACCTCCTCCAACGCCCAACACAACATCAAATGACCTCGCGTAAGACACATACCTGTCAAAATTCTCCACAACTTCATCGACAAAACATACATCACATGAAACACCGCCCTCCAAAGCCGACAAAATTTTCTCCCCGAAAACCCTCAGTGGTGTCCTGCTCGTTATCATCAGGCATTTCCGAAAACCGTTGAGCCGAACCCTTCGGGCTATCGTCTCCTCAAGCATCTTACCTATTACGATGTATTTAGGGAGCTCCATGTGGTGGTTTTGCATCAATCAGTGTTAACCCGTCCTGTTTATAAATTTCCAAACCTTATGTATCTAGTGTTTCCCCCCTGTGAGATGTTGTCAAAAACGTTCCTACCTGCGATAAGGGGAGTTGTAATTCATAGGCTACGGAGGCAGGGAATCGGGCAGCCAACGATTGCGAAACTTGTGGGCGTCACCCAAGCAGCTGTTAGCCAGACACTGCGGAAGGAAGAAAGTAAGTTTGTTGAAGCCCTTTCAAAGATGGGGTTGGAGGAAGGGGAGATATATCTCCTAGTCGACACACTCTGTGAAGAGCTAGTCCAAAACCCTGTCAGGGCGACTGGTGTACTTTACGGTTTTTGGCATGGGCTTCTCTCGGAAGGCAGGCTCTGTGCCTATCACCGCCAGCTGTACCCTGTATTAGAGGAATGTGATATATGCATGAACCCATCCTATGAAAAGTCTCTGGATGAGGAGAGGTTGATGGTTTTACGTACTCTAGATATGTGTGTAAAAAGGCTGACTGCTTCAAGGAGTTTTGCTGCATTAATTCCTGAGGTGGGTGTGAACATCGTCTACTGTATCTCCAACCCGCAGACAATAAATGATGTGGCGGGTGTTGCAGGAAGGATTGTGGCGGCTGGGAAAGAGGTTAAGTCTGTGGGAAGACCTGCCTTCGGGGGATCCAAGCACCTTGCGAGCGTACTACTGGCTGCGCGTAGGAAAAACCCTGCAATACGTTCGGCTATAAATGTCTCCAATAATTCACGCATTAAATCTGCCCTACTTAAAACAGGGCTTCAAACAGTTGAGATAAGTCCTGTGGCGAGGGAGTTAAGCGATGATGAAATCGTGGCGGCTGTGGCTAGCTCGGTTGGAGATGATAGAGTTACCGCCGTTCTTCACGGGGGTGGCATCGGCGTTGAACCTATTACCTACCTTTTTGCTGATGAGGCAAGTAGACTTGTGGACATCGTGCTAAAGATAGCGGGGCAGGCCCTATTCACAGACTTTACATGACTCGACATCTATTTCGGGCTCCAGCTTCTTATGTATCTCGCAGAGCATCCTCTGCCTCCTAATGTCCTCAACCGCTTCGTTGATTTTTTTAGCTATCTCCTCCTTGGGTTTGTTGGACAATATTTCATCAGTTATCAGGTTTACCCAATTTATAATCACCGGATTCTCTTTTAGTTCAACAGACAGCCCCCTAACACCCCTCAAATAGTTGCTGACAGCCGCCTGCGTAACACCTAGGACGTTAGCAACCTGCTCTTGGGTGAACATTTTTTCCTTCACCAATTTCTTCGCAACTAGAGCCCTTACTAACGGAATTGTTACTTTCGATTCGATCTCAGCAGGCAGCAGCAATTTTCCCCTATGTTGGCTGTTGTTTTTGGTATATAAGCGCTTGCGTTATACCCGTATGACCTCGACACCTAGGTCGCGAAGCTTTTCCAGAAGCCATACCCTGTGTTCCGATTTGAGGCCATCCCAGTCCAAAAGGGCTGTTTTGGGTTTTTCCAAGGTCTTTTCAAAAGCCTGCCGAAAAAGGTCGGCCCTTAGTGGAAAATGATGTTTGGCGGCGATGTGTCCGACTGCGAATCCCCCTTCATCAACTGCGCGAACCATGTCCCGGGCATAATGTCCTCCACCAAACCCAACAGCGTGGACAGCGTTAGTCTTACTCCAGGGCTTGCAGGATTCAACGCAGGCAGCCGCGGCCGCCGCAGTCAGAGAGTCATCAAGCCAGCTGTTAATGTCCGATCCTACCTCAACAAAGACCAGTGGTTTCTCAGAATACGGGCCGTGATGTGTAGCCTCAAACCCAACCTCAACCCCCGTAAGCCCCATCGTCTCCACAGATTTTTTCAACGAAATGTAGACTCTCCAAACAAGCGTGGTTGAAGTTGCTGAGAGCGTAAATGGTTTTCCACCGTATGTGGCTGACTCACCCCAGTTTCCCGTTGAATGCACAAGGAGACACTTCACACCCGAGCTGGACACATGTTTCGAGGCCACCACATAATAATCAGCATCAAGCGATGCCACAACGTCATCAGCCCAGAGAACAGAATCTCTCAGAACAAAGGCCTTCACATCCCCGTTCGAGTAAATCCCGGGAGAGACTTCGTGGAAACCATGGTTTTCAACCAGCTTCTCGATAATCTTAACGCCGCAAACATCTTGGGATGAGGCGATGATCGCGGGCTTCAACCCATAGACAGCTTGATATGTAGACTTTATTATGCTTTGGGCTGGGTTGCTAAGATTTAAAGACGTTCCGTTGTTGGCTGGGGCTGAGGCCGCCCGAGTACTTGCCGCTAGGGATATATCCCGAGAGTTAGAAATTTCGCTTGACCTGGGAATCACAAAAACCGTATGCAGGGTTTCTCCAAAGGGACTTGAGTTAGCCGATAGAACTGTTGAATGGGAGACTTTGGAGAAAATCGCCGAAAACCCGGAAGACGTATATGTTATCGGTGAGGATGTCAGGAAATTAAGCTTTTTCAAAGGGTCTTTTTACAGACTCGTTCTACCCTCTTGGGGACATGCCCCCACTGTAGAGATTAACGGCGTAAGGATGCATAGAACAGTCGGCACCTACCCGGAGGTTGATGCCCGGGAGAAGACGGGGCTTGCAGGAGTGCTATGGAATCGTAAGGTCCTGGACTTGTGCACTGGACTCGGATACACGGCTGTTGCATGTGTGAGGAAAGGTGCCTCGAGAGTTGTTACGGTTGAGAAAGACGTTAACGTTTTAGAACTTGCCTCCTACAACCCGTGGTCTAGGGACCTGTTCAAGGAGCCGGTTGAAATAGTTGTTGATGATGCCTACCTGTTTCTCCAGAGATGTGATGAAGTCTTTGACGCAGTAATACACGACCCTCCCGCCATATACATGGAGGGAAGGCTTTACTCTGAAGAGTTTTACCGTCAATTGGCGAAAGTATTGAAGCGTGGAGGTGTTTTAATTCACTACGTTGGTGAGACAGGCCGAAGGCGTGGAGTCAGACTTTATGCGGGGGTCATAAGAAGGCTTCATAGGGCGGGGTTTTCAACCGAGTACCATAAAAACCTACGATGCGTTAAGGCTGTTAAAATTTAACAAATAGTTTGTCAAAATGATACCAATGGCAGCGCGGCAGAAGATAGGTCTAGGAACTTGGATCGACATGCTTGCATACCGCATAATTGAGCGGGAGAAAACATTAGGGAGGAGTCTAGATATGTTGAGGACGGAGGCGGGTATAGCTGCCTCTGGCATTGTTCATATAGGCAGCATGTCCGATTCTGTGAGGGCTCATGCCGTATCTCTCGCGATAAAAAACCTTGGATACAAGTCTGAGATGATACAGTTCGCCGACGACATGGATGGACTTAGAAGTGTACCTGCCGAGATCCCTAAAGAGTTCGAAAAATATCTGTTAAAGCCTGTGTCGCTCATTCCAGACCCGTTTGGATGCGATGAATCCTACGCTGTCCACATGGAGAACATGCTTATAGACGCGTTGGAGAAAGCTGGTGTTAAAACCAGCCTTTACCGTGGCTACGAGATGTATGGTAGAGGTGTTCTGAAGGAACAGATCACAGCTATACTCACCCGGTGGAGGGAGATAGGTGATAAGATAGAGGAAATGACTGGGCAGAGCAAGTTCAAAACAGTCTTACCCTACTTCCCGTTATGTGCATCATGCGGCCGTATATACACAACGCATGCCCTATCCTTTGACCCAAAAACAGGACGCGTTCACTACGTTTGTAAGGGTGTTGAAATCAAGAAAAGAATTTTTACGGGGTGCGGATACGAGGGGGACGCAGATGTATCAAAAGCGGAGGGCAAGCTTTCATGGAAGGTTGAGTGGGCTGCCCGGTGGGCCGTTCTAGACATAAGGTTTGAAGCCTACGGCAAAGACCTAGCAGACTCCGTTAAGGTGAACGATTGGGTCTCCAAAAACATTTTGGGATTTGAGCCCCCCTACCATGTCCAGTACGAGCTTTTCCTCGACGAGACAAGACGTAAAATTTCAAAGTCGAGAGGCGTTTCTGTATTCACCCCGTCGTCATGGTACAGGTACGGCACCCCTCAAAGCCTTCTACTACTCCTTTTGAAACGCATTAAGGGAACACGCGTAATTTCACCAGCCATGATACCCTTGCTGATGGACGAGGTTGACAGGCTTGCTCAGCAATACTATAGCGGCAGCGGAGACCCACGTAAAACAGGACTCTACGCATACCTCTTTGGCTTAAATCCGTCCGCGAAACCAGTAAAACCCATACCCTACAACCTACTCATCTTCTTAGCCTCAGTCGCGCCATCGTCTAAAGAACGTGAATTCATAACATCGAGGCTGAAAAAATACGGTTACATAGTTGACGATGAGGCCCTGCAACGTGTTGAGATGGCCTTAAACTATTATAGGGATTTCGGCAGGCCAAGTACCCCCGTGGTTGAACTCGACCCAGTCAGCCGGAAGGCGGTTGCCGAGATTGCTCAAGCCATATTGAAAGCGGGAAGCCCTGAGGAGTTACAGTCTGCTATTTTCGAGACTGCACGTCGGAACGGGTTAAATCCACCTGACCTATTTAGGACACTTTACAAACTTTTTCTTGGACAGGACAGCGGGCCTAGGCTTGGAGTCTTTATTTTAGAGGACTACGGCAAAGAGAAAGCTTACCAGGTTTTGTCTCAATACATCTCTTAATACTTAAATATGCGTTTACATAGGATAAACCACCAAAAAGAGTGAAGAAAAGGTTTGAGCGAATTAGTAAAGATAGGAAGCCTAACACCCCGGTCTAGGGGTGTAAACCTCATCGCAAGAGTCGTCGAGAAACCAGAGGCCCGCGTTGTTTCATCACAGTACGACCAGAGCGAGCATCGGCTTACAGAGGCTTTGATTGCCGACGAGACAGGTGCAATAACGCTTGTTCTATGGGATGACAACATAGACGTTGTCAATGAGGGCGAGTCGATCAAGGTGGTAAACGGGTTCATTAAGCTTTTCAAGGGTAAGATGCAGCTAAACTTAGGCAGGTTCGGCAAAGTTGAGCAGTCAGATGTTGAGGTCACCGAGGTAAATTTAGAGAACAACCTATCCCAGAAAGAAGGCTTTCAGCAGGAAGGAAGAGAGAGGGGCGGTTTCAGGTCGAGGGGTTTCCAGCGAAGGAGAAGTTTTAGGTAGATTCTTCAGGTTCAACCAAAAAAACCCCATCTTCTCTTCCAACTATTTTTATATTCTGGTTCTTTTTTACGTCTTTCAAGGCTTTAGCTCTCCAGTACTCTCCGTCTACAAGCACATAACCGCTGTTACCAGCAGATATTTCATCTACGGCTTTACCCTTACCCGAGGGCATGTACGTTATCGGCTTCCTTTTCTGAGCCCTAAAGGATTTATACCCTAAGAAACCTAAAAAAGCCCCAATTAAGAGTGCAACAGCAACGACTGACAGCTGAAGCTGATTTAGCCATTCCTGCGAGACCAGTGATGGGGCGGGAGAAAAACCTCCAAGCAATACAAGTCCTAAAGTTAACAAGACTGTCCCACCTAGGCCTGCGATGCCGAATCCGGGAGATAGAATCTCATAAAGCAAAAGCCCTGCACCGATTACTGTCAAGAGGGCCCCGGCAAGGTTCAGATTTAGCCCTAAACCAACCAGTCCGAGTATTATCAACACACCCCCTAAAAGTTCACCGCCCCATCCCGGGTTAGCTAGTCCGATGATCAACGCTAGAATACCAACGGAAATTAGCAAACTTGCTATCAACGGGTCTGATAGAATTGAGGTGACGTGTGAGGCGAGGCTGGGCCCTTTCTTAACCACTGAGGCCCCTGATACATTTAAGATCCTTTTGCCGTGAAGAGTGCTTACCGTTCTGCCGTCTGCCATATTTAGCAACTCATCTATGTTGGACGCAACGGCTTCAATCAAGCCCACCTTATAAGCATGGGTGGGGTTGAAGTTTTTGTTCTCGAGAACCATTTTGATGGCCTCGTCTCTGTTTCTCCCATGAAGCTCGGCGAGGGTTCCCATCTTTTCAGCAAAAAAATTCAAAACCTTCGAATCCGTTACAGGCTGGCCGCCAGACACCGGCTGCGCCGACCCTATGATGGTCCCAGGGGCCATGGCCGCGAAATCGGTAGCCATCAAAATGTATGCTCCAGCCGACATACCCTTACCCCCCTCGGGATAAACGAAACCTATAACAGGAACCGGCGACCTCTGAATCAACTCCACAATCGACAGCATAGAGTCAGCCTGACCCCCCAACGTGTCGATTGTAACCAGCACAGCCGAGTAATGGGAAGCCTCGGCAAAAGCCTCCTCAAAATACCTAACGGTACCCGGTGAAATGTATCCGTTCACCTCAACCCATAGAACTGAATTTTGCTCCGCAAAGACGCCGTAAGCTACTATGAGGAGAGCCGACAGCAATAAAGCTCTCATTCTTTCTTTCTAGTTGGTTGGCCTATAATCCCGAGAAGAGTGCCAAGCTCTCTGGAGGATGAGTCTGTCACGACGATCATGTTTTTCTCCCTGGCTATCTCGCTCCATGTCTGAAGCTCCCTCAGCCTAAGGGCTATTGGGTGGTTAGCATAATAGTCCGCGGCCATCGCCATTTTCTCCGCCGCCATCAACTCACCCTCGGCTGAGATAATTCTACTTCTTCTCTCACGCTCGGCTTCAGCCTGTTTCGCTATGGCCCTCTGCATCATCTCAGGTATGACCACATCTCTTAAGGCAACTGTTGTTACCTTTATCCCCCACGGCTCAGTCGCCTCATCCAATATTTGCTGTAACCTCTTGTTCAACTCATCTCTCCGGGTTAACAGGTCGTCTAACTCAACCTGTCCTATTACATCCCTCAACGTTGTTTGGGCAAGTAGGGCTGATGCCGTGAAGTAGTCCTTCACCTTCAATACAGCCATCTGCGGGTCTATAACACGGAAGTAGACGATGGCGTCGACATCTACGGTAACGTTATCCTTTGTTATTATCCTCTGTTTGGGAACGTCGAAGGTCACCAGTCTCAGGTCAATAATGCGCCTCCTGTCGATTACTGGAAGAATCACCACAACACCGGGCCCCTTAACCCCCACAAGCCTACCAAGTCGAAAAATTACGGCTCGTTCGTATTCCGTGACTATCTTTATAGAGCTGGAGAGTATTATAAGTAAGAGTATTATGACGAAGAATATTGGGATAAACAAATCGGCCCACAGCGCCGCTGACATCTGCAACAAGCCAAGATAATTCATGGCGTGAAAACACCGTGATCATTTAATACCCCGTAACTTTTTACCTTTACGCTACCAAATTAATACCCATATATTAGCGAAATCTTATTCGGAAATGTTTCATAGGCCTAACATCATGCAGAACTTATATCATCCGGCGTTGCGTTAGGAGATGTAAAATGACGGAGAACGCGAAAGACATAGCAGGCGTAGAGGAGCAAGCTAACACAGAGGACCAGTTGCACATGGCGTTAAAGGACCTTGGGCTTCAGCCCAACCAGCTGATGAAGTATGTGAAGGCTGCTCGAAGGCTACGCGACCTTGAGCGAAGGTATGGAAAGTCCTACCAAGTTCTTCTTAGAGAATATGAGAAGAAGTTCAGGGAAAGCGTAAAACTGGAGTATCAAATAAACGAGCTTCTCGAAAGACGTTTGAAAATCGAGGAGGACCTTAAGGTCTACTTGGAGCAGCATAACTTAACGCTTGAAACGGTCAACAAAGTTATATCAATTCTTAAACAACTTCAGCAACACTCCGTTGACGTAAATGACCTCGAAAACATAGCAAAAGCTGCGGCGAAGATTAAAGAATTGGGAATGGATGTAGGTGCAGTTTTTGAGAAATTCGCAAAACTTGAGGAGGCGGAACAGAGGTTGCAGAAAGCCAACGCAGAGTATGATGCGCTTTTGTCAAGTCTGGAGGCTGTGAGGAAAGAGCTTGAGGAGAAGGAGGCTAGGCTGAGGGAGCTTGTTGCCTGGATACCGGAGGCCGAGACACTTTCAGAGGTGAAAAACAGGCTTGAGAACGATATCAAAAAGTTGGAGAATGAGAAAGCGGAGCTGATTACAAAAGTTGAAGAGCTGGCGCGGGAACACGAGGCCCTTTTTGGGTTTAAGGGTAGTGCTGAACAGATCTTTAAAGCGGTTGAGGAGAAGAAAGCTGAGCTTGAGCGTCTTACTGAGGAGCTGAATAGGAGGAGGGAGATGGTTGAGCTGTTGGAGGAGGAGGTTGCATCGGCTCGGTCTCTGTTAATGCTACTTCAAAACCCTGAGATGGTGAGTAAGGAAGATTTAGAGACTTTAATTCGGCAACTAACAAACATCGTCAACGTCAAAACCGGCGAGCTATCGATGCTCAAACCTTTGGAAAAGCCGCTGGTCGAAAACGTGCGCAAAAGAGTTGTAGAACTAATAATGCCTGCCATAAAAAATGACCTGATCCCGAAATGGGTTTTCGAAAAACTTGAGAAAGAGTTTAAGGAGGTCGTTTCCAGAAAAGCCCAGTTGGAGGAAGAGGTTGAAAGACTCAAGGCATCTCTTGGTTCGCAGGCAGGCCTTAAACAAGACACAGCTGAAGCAGAGGCACAGAAAACCTCTATGTTTTTCAGACTTTTAAAGAAAATGGTTTACCTAACCGAGGACAGCGGAACAAGAATCAGACTTAAATGTCCTTACTGTCAAGCAATCAACTTGTTGATACTTCCCTCAAAGCAGGAATTGGATAATGCTGTTAACGACCGTGACCTTCTGGTTACGATATGTCAGGCGTGTAAAAAAGACGTATCAGTTGACCCAGCCTTTCTGAAAACCCGTTTCTATCCGGGCTGAAGTGAGTTGAGGCCAGTCAACCCCATTATCAAAATGCTTAAATGGAAAACAAGGTTACTTAACGAGGATGAGGTAAGCCAAGTTCTGTCAGCCATAGCAAACATACGTGATTCACCCTTCACATTAACAAGGCTACTTGAGGAGTTACCTGAGCAGCTGGTAATGGACATTAAAAAACGCAGAAGTATCTCAACATTTCTATCCAACCTTGTTGAGATCGGTTATCTGTCAAAGCCTTCTGAAAGGAAGTGGGTAAAAAACGCCGCGTCATTCAGCCGTTTTCTCAGCCCTATTCTAATCGAACTTAATGAGGTTGAGAAGTCGCCTCCTCCTGTTGAAAAGAAGGAGCGGAAAATAATTCAGGTGGAGGATAAACGGTAGACATTACCATGGCTAGAAAACCGTCCAGCCGCGGGAGTCCACGCTACAAAGCACGTGTAGGCTATGAGGGGGAATACAGCCTGTTGAGGAAGTTTGTTGATACGGGCGAGGTAGGTTACTATGCTGTTAGAACACCCGGTAGCGGTTCGGGCAAGATGGCCAAGCCCGACATCATAGCGGTTGACCGTGGGGAGCTTATGGCTATTGAGGTTAAAAGCAGTGGAAAAGACTACGCCATGCTTTCACGGGACCAGGTCTCTAGGCTGCTGGAGTTTGTCAGGAGGTTTGAGGTATACTGCCCTCATTGTGGAAATAAGTTCAACCCCAGACCTATAGCCGCGGTAAGGTTTATCGGTAGGGGGTGGAAATTCGTTGATTTAGGTTCCTTTGACGGTAAAAACTTGTTCGTGAGGTGGGATAGCGGTGGAGAAAGAACTTGACGAACTTGACCATAAAATCCTCCGGCTACTCTTCGAGGACGGCAGGATGTCATTCGCCGAGATTGGACGGCGTTTACACGTAAGCGAGAACACGGTTCGTTTTAGGTATAATAGGCTGGTGGAGAAAGGGGTTATAAGATGTGTCAGGGCTTTAGTAGACCATACTAAGCTCGGGTTAAGGAACTCCGCAGCCCTGATGCTTAAAATAGACCCAGCCCATGTTGACGAGGTTTTTGAGAATTTGAAGAACTTTAAAGAAGTCACAAATATTTACCAGTTGTCGGGCGATTATGACGCGATAGCTGTGGTCATAGGGTATGACCTTGACCACGTCAGGGAGGTGGTGGAGAGGATTAAGAAATTGCATGGCGTAAACTCTGTTAACACTCTTGTGACCCTCCGCATAGTTAAAGCCGATACATGGTACTCTCTAACCTAAACATACAGTAAAATCATGGAGACAGATGTTACTGCTGTGCATGCTCTAAAGGTTCTCGCAGCCCATGAAAGATACAGGAACAGCTGCATAAACCTGATTGCAAGCGAGAATGTCTTAAGTCCAGCGGTTAGAAAGGCCCTTGCATCTGATATGGCTTCCAGATATGCTTTAAGGCCAGAGTTCTACGGCGGCACAAGATATATACAGGAGGTTTGGAACATTGCGGAAGATATCGGCAAAGAAGTTTTCAAATCTGATTACTGTATCGTGTCACCTCTATCCGGGCATGTTGCGTTAATGATGGCGCTTTTCGCCACCGCGGGCAAAAATTCTACGATTGCATGTATTGACCCCGCGGGCGACGGATATCCAGGCCTGATGTATGACAAAATCCCCGATTTGTTCGGGTATACTGTAGTCAACCTACCCTACAGGGACCACCAAGTAGTGGTTGATGAAGCCGTCAATCTCATCAGTTCTGTTAAACCACGTGTGGTTGTTCTCGGCTCCAGCCTCATACTGTACCCCTTCCCGGTGAAAGAAATCTCTGACGTTGTCCATGGCTACGGCGGATATGTTATCTACGATGGATCCCATGTTCTAGGGTTAATCGCTGGACAGTGTTTCCAGAACCCTTTGAATGAGGGGGCTGACATTCTCCTAGGCTCCACCCACAAATCGTTTTTCGGACCGCAGGGTGGGATAATGTTGACAAACAATCATGACCTGCACAGGGCGCTGGGGGAATCGGTTTTCCACAAGTTCGTTGATAACATACACTTCAACCGTGTTGCGGCGCTTGCGGTGGCCTTGGATGAGATGAGGAGAAATGGCCGTCGATATGCTGGAAAAGTGGTGGAAAATGCGGTTACGTTGGCCTCATCCCTCGATCGTCTGGGGTTGAAACCCTTCATGTCGGCTAGAGGTTATACACAATCGCATCAGGTTTATCTCCCGCTCAAACCTGATGAGGGCTTAAGGGTAAGGGACATCTTGGAGAAGAACAGGATTATCGTAGATATGGCTGTGAGAATGGGCACAGCTGAGGTTACAAGGAGAGGTATGGGCCTTAAGCAGATGGCGGCAATAGCTAAACTTGTTAAAGCCGCCCTTGACGGTGAGGACGTAACGGAAGATGTGCGGCAACTAGCCTCCCGCTTTAGAACAATACGCTACACCTAGGTGTCAGGGATGAAAGCCCAAGCCATAGCCCACACCATGGAAGGACTTGTAAAATACCACGGCCTTAAAGACTGGGCTTTACGTATACCATACCATGACAGCATCTCAGTCAACCTCCAAGCATTCACAACAATCACCGAGGTAAAGTTCGGAGACTTCGGTGTGGACGAGGCATACATAGATGGACAACGCGTCACCGGACGTGAGATGGATCGCATACTAACCGTAATAAACTACATTCGTAGTCTTGCGGGAATCGAGGAAAATTTCTACATGTCGTCTCGCAATTCGATACCAAAGGGGGCTGTAAAGGGCTTGGGCTTCTCCTCGGCTGGGGGTGCTGCGTTAGCGGCGGCGGCGTACAAGGCAGCAGGCCTCGACAAAATATATGGCTGGGACCTGAAAGCTATCTCCAGGATTGCGAGAAGGCTTGCAGGCTCTGCCTGCAGGTCTGTCGTAGGATACTACGCACGATGGTATGCTGGAGACTCGGATGAAAACTCGTATGCCGTCTGTTTCGCCGATAACAGGTCGCTCGAGCTAAATGTCGTTGTTGTTCCGTTAGCAGCCGAATACTCGACCGAGGATGCTCACCGTGAGGCCGAGCTTTCCCCCTTTTTTAAGGCACGTGTAAAGTCAGCGCAGGAGAGATGTGACTTGTTTGAAAAAGCTGTTGTTGAAGGTGACTTTAAAACAGTAGGCGAGCTTGCTGAGATAGACTCTCTAGAGCTACATGCTGTAACCATGACCGGGCCGTCAAAACTCATTCTCATGAAACCTGAAAGCTTGAGAACGGTAAACGAGGTTCTGCGTTTAAGGACAGAAGGGGTGGACTGTTATTACTCCATGCAGACAGGCCCAACCGTTTACATCAACACCTTACCCGAAGATACAGACTATGTGAAGGCACGGATTGAGGACCTTGGATTCAAACCCTATGTCTCCGAAATAGGCGGTCCCGTCAGAACCGCATAATAATTTATATTAGGTCTTCGGCCGTAATAATTGCAAAGATGGGTGAAGAAGGGTTAAGTTCCAAACTAAGGGAAATCTTCGATAGAAACAAGATAACTGTGGACATTCGGATGGGTGCTTTGGAGGAGGACATACCTTTTTTTGCAGAAGTTACTGCCGGAGGTAGAATCACGATACCTGAGGAAATCAGGAAGATTTTCGAGATAAAAGACGGGGACGGCCTTATGTGCCGCATCAGGGTTGTTAAACGCAAGATGCAGCAGGCCGAGCAGAAAAGTTGAAGGGCTTATATGATGGTTTTTAGCGTACGAATGTAGACATGGGAGACCCTAAGAGAATAAGGAAAAAGTATGAGACACCCGGTCATCCGTGGAGAAGGGAAAACCTAGCCGAAGAGCTTAAGCTAATGGGTGAGTACGGGCTTAGGAACAAGAGGGAGATATGGCGTGCGGCAAGCACTTTAAAAAAGTATAGAGCGATGGCCCGTTCCCTCTTCACCGCAGTCGGGGAGAAAAGGGCGGTTGAGGAGGCTAAGCTGGTTGGTAAGCTGTATAGGCTGGGGCTCCTCCCCCAGAACGCAACGCTTGACGACGTTTTGAAACTAACTGTAAGAGACTTTCTCGACAGAAGGCTTCAAACTGTCGTCTATCGGCTGGGTCTAGCTAAAACCCCCTACCACGCAAGACAACTGATTACGCATGGCAAGATACTGGTTGGGTCTAAAAAGGTAAGGGCACCGAGTTACCATGTCTTACGCGGTGAGGAGGAGAACATTAAACTATCGGAGGTTGTGCTGGCTAGTGGACAGACATAAATATTCGCGGAAACGGGTGCTTCTAGATGGCTGAGCAAACAACTCAGGAACAAAAACCTACAGCCCCAGCCCCGCAACAACAGAAATGGGGGATCGTACATATCTATTCATCATACAACAATATAATAGTCCATTTAACTGATTTAACAGGGGCGGAGACAATTGCTAGGGCATCGGGAGGTATGTTTGTTGATGCGGGCCGGCTGGAGCCCACACCTTATGCCGGCATGAGGGCGGCGGCATTTGTGATGGAGAAAGCCAAGGCGGCCGGGATCAACGCTGTCCACATCCTCGTTAGAGCACCGGGCGGAGTCAAGTCTAGAACCCCGGGACCGGCAACGCAGGCCGCCATAAGAACCATCGCCAGGTCCGGCGTGATGATTGGACGTATCGAGGACGTGACACCAATTCCACACGACAGCGTCAGAAAGAAGGGAGGACGTAGGGGTAGGCGGGTGTAGAACCAACATAGCTTAATACAGCCTACCCCAAGTTATTTACGATATTAGTTGGCGCTCAAGCAGGTAGACGTCTCTAAGAAACCGGTGCAACGAAGGGAGGCGGTCGCTGTTGGCAGGATTAAACTAAATCCAGCGACTATACAGCTTATCAAGGAGTCTAGAGTCGAGAAAGGAGACCCCCTGCAGCTTGCTAGGGTAGGGGGGATATTAGCCGCCAAACACACCCCTGAGCTTATGCCGCTATGCCACCAGCTCAAACTGGAGTCTGTAGAAGTGAACCTTGAGGTTGGAGATAATTATGTTGAGGCTGTTTCACATGTTGTGGCATCGGAAAAGACTGGGGTTGAGATGGAGGCGCTAGCGGCGGTAATGGGTGCTTTGCTTAACATTTGGGACGCCGTCAAACAATATGAGAAAGACTCCGGAGGCCAGTATCCGTCAACTGAGATTTACGGCGTTAAAGTGATTTCAAAGGTGAAGCGTGATGATGCCCCATGAAAAACACAGGGATGAAAGCCCCCGAAAGATCAGGGCAGCGGTGCTGACCGCAAGCAGTTCCCGCTACTTCAAGAAAATTCGCGGAGAGGAGTATGTTGACGAGTCGGGAGAGCTGGCGGTAGAGTTGCTGAAGAAACAGGGCTATGAGGTGACATATCTTGGTGTTGTTAACGACGATATATGGATGATTAGAAACGCCGTGATTAAGGCAGTGGAAGATGGAAACGACGTCGTGGTGATAACAGGCGGAACAGGGCTGTCACCTCGGGACGTCTCTGTTGAGGCTGTGAGACCGTTGCTTGATAAAGAGATGGAGGGATTCGGAGAGATTTTTAGGGTTGAGAGCTATAGAAAGATCGGGGCGGCTGCTGCGATCAGTAGGGCTGTCGCGGGAACGGCTAACGGCCGTCTCATACTGGCTCTTCCCGGCTCCCCTGAAGCGGTTAAGCTCGCCCTTGAGATTTTTGCAGGCGAAATACCTCACATGCTACACATAGCACGCGGTGGCCCTTTTTGAAAATAACAGTCCTTGGAGCAGGCAGCATAGTGGCTTCAGCTAAAAGATTCTCAACCGGATTGATTGTTGAAACAAAGGATGCAAAGATTCTTTTAGAGCTAGGGCCGGGTGTGTTAGAAAAGCTTAGAAGGCTTGGTTTGGACCCCCATCTCTGCACAGCATTTCTGGTAACACATTTTCACATAGACCATGTTTCAGACCTTCTGCCTCTTTTGATGACGTGGCCATATAAACCAGACGGAACACCCAACCACAGTCCAAAACCACTTAGACTCGTAGGACCGAAAGGTCTGAAGGCCCTTATTAAGACATTGACGGAGGAAGTTGAGGCCTTTAGATATCTATCCCTTACCATGGGATGCCAGAAATATGTGGAGGCATATGAGATAGGTGATGACGACTTTGTTAAGTTTGAGGGCATCACAGTGAGGGCGGCTAGGGTCGAGCATTACAATGGGGTTGCATACAGGCTAGAGTCGGCGGAGGGCATCGTAGTGTTTTCCGGCGACACAGTGCCCGACCCGGCGCTTACAAGGCTTGCTAAGGGTTGCGACATCCTCATACATGAATGCAGTTTTCCACACGAATATCTTATAGGCAAACATACGTCGGAAGTCCAGCTTGCCAGTATAGTTGCTGAAGTTAAGCCGAGAATCCTGATAGTTACACACCTGTACCCTGTGTGGGAGGGGTTGGAAGACAGGCTGCATAATACACTTGGAGAACTAGGTCTCGAGAGGCTTGTGATAGCCAAGGACGGTGACATCATAGAGCTATAAAGAGGCTGTACTGTGAAAGGCCGTGATTCTATCGGACTTCGACCTATGGAACTACATCAGAAGCGGTAGGCTGAAAATAGATCCTTTCTCAGAGAACATAATACGGGAAAACGGCCTCGACCTAAGGATAGGAAGGCAGATAGCCCGCTTTAACAAAAACACGCAGGTTTTCGACACAAAAAACTCAGACAGCAAAGATTTCTACTACTTCGAGGAGGGGGACTCTTTCATCATTAAACCCCTAGAACACGTACTCCTCCACACGGTGGAGTATCTAGCCCTACCAAAAGATTTGATGGGCTTCGTCAACTTAAGAAGCAGCTATGCCAGAATCGGTTTAACCATACCGCCGACCATAATAGACGCAAACTTCGAGGGTCAGCTGACTATTGAGCTTGTGGGCGGGGACTTCCCCGTAAAGCTTTATGCGGGCGACCGCTTCCTCCACGTTGTTTTTGCTCGTCTCTCGTCGATAGTCGAAAAACCATACAGCGGGAAGTATCAGGGCCAGAAGGGAGTCAGGCTTCCGAGCTTTTAGCCGCCAGCTATGGGTGGAAGAACAACAACCACATCACCGTCCTTGAGCCTGGTCGAGCCCCATCTTGCCTGTTCCACGTTCTCCCCGTTAAGGGCCACAACAAATCCCCTCCTCAGCACCGCTCCTTCAAAAACACCCACTAGGTTTCCGCCGTGCCTCTCTGCAAGCAGCTTCAAAAAGTCGGCTATCGTCGACCCCTCTTGAAGCTCAAACTCCTCGGTTGAACGGCCCAATCTCTCCCGGATAAATGCATAGTATTTTGTAGTTATTTTCATGCTCCCTCAAGCCACGCCTCCGTTCCGTCGATGTAAATCTCTTTCTTGAAAAGGGCGGGTTCCCTCTTATATCTCTCAACGGCTTTCTTCAGCCCTGCGAACGCCTCTTCACGTCCAGTCCCAGCTGCAACGGCGACCACGACGGCCTCTCCCAATTTAAAGCTCCCAAGAAAATGCCAAACACCCACAAACCTTAACCTGTATTCGGTCCTGACCTCCTCGCATATCCTCTTTAATGCTTTGTTGGCATGTTCTTCATAGCTCTCCATGTATAAACCGACGCTCTCACTAGAGCCCCGGCCTTGTTTCTTCACCAAGCCCACAAAGAAAACCACCGCACCCGCTGAGCCGTCCCCCACCTCCTCAAGCACAGACCTAAACAACCGTTCCACCTCGAGTGAGTTTTTACTGTACACCCCTGGCGGAGGAGCTTTCATCAGTCAGATGGCGTTATTGCTCCAATTATGTTTTTCCATGGCCAAGTTTCTGAGGCCACCCGCCCCTGAGGTGTTAACTGTATTTTTCGGGTAGAAAAAACATTATCACGTCAAAAAAATACAAAAAAATTTTACGCTGATTTAACGCAAGAGAATGATTTATATTTCATCAATTTCAGGCGGTAGCTGAGGTAAGCAGACTAGTAATGCTGGAAAGCAGAACCACCCAGAAACAGATTGTCGGGAAACATGTATTCGGAAATCTCTACAACTGCCCCACGAAACTTATCAGTGATCAAAAGTTCCTGCGCCAACTTGTCTTGGAAGCTGTTGCCGCTGCAAAGATGGAGTTAGTCTCACTGCGTTCGTGGAAGTTTGGCGGCGAAAAGGGGGGAGTATCGGTGATAGCCCTAATCAAGGAAAGCCATGTCGCCCTACACACCTGGCGCGAGTACAACTACGCCACCGTCGACATCTACACCTGCGGTGATAAAAGTGATCCAGAACTGGCCTTTGAGTTGATAGTAAACAGTCTGAAGCCCGAGAGGGTTACACGATATTTCGCTGACCGGTCTTCTGGGTAAACCGTATAAGGTTTACCTTAAACAATTTTTATCTATTTTCTTTTGCGAGTGTATTGTTCGATTTTCCAAACAATTGTCACAACAGACGGGGCCCCACCCGAAACAATAGTCATTGAATTACTGAAACAACTGTGCGATACCCCAATGGATTCGTTTACCTTAAGAGGAGTTAAGCCCTTCATGGTGGCTTAAAGCACCTTTTCGACGGGTAATAAGAGGATGGTGATGAACTAATTCAATCCCCGTTTACTTATAAATTCCTCAGTAAGTCGATCCATGCTGCAATTCAACTAAGGAATAGTTAGGCTGTAAATGGGGCGTTTGGATGCCTGTCCAAAAAATCAAACAATACTTTCACGCGATTATAGTTAGGTAAAAGTTAAAAGGTAAAAGTTTTACCAATAACCATGGCCAAGAAAACCACAGTCGATGAAAAAATATTGCGACAGGCCGTTGAGCAGGCGTTAAAGCAGCCGAGGCTTGCCTTCTACTCACCCCTTGCCGCGGGAATCTTGAACTACAGAAAGAGCGTAATACCTAGATATAGCATAAGTGATGAAATAGCTAAAATTGTTGAGGCGGCACTACGTAAAAAGTATCCGGCACTCACACAAAAAACCAAAAATGTTCTGCGAAATCTCAAGGAATCTGGGCAGTCTCCCTCCAAACAACCTGCACGTCGGTCGGTAGGCCCGGGGGCGGGGAGGCGGCACGGTAAGGAGGAGGGGCCCTGAGCCAAAAATGCACATATCCCAAAGCTTTCGCCGCTGCTTCCTCTGCACTAAGACCTTTCAAGAGCAGCGCTGTAAAGGCGCCTGTCAACATATCACCTGCTCCGGTAGTCTCCGCTGGAACATAATTGTTTTGAGCCTTCAGAAAAACACTACCGCGCTCCGACACAACCAACAATCCTTCCGCGAATCCCACTAGCGCTGTTCTAACACCCAACCCCCTCAGTTCTCCAGAAATTTCAGAAGCCCTTTTCCGACCCGTCAATATTACGGCCTCTTCCTCCGAACAATGAAGCACGTCGGCAATTGATATGATTTCTGTGGAGGCGGGTGGTTTTAAAACCACAAGTCCGTCGTTTTTGACAGACCTTAGGAATCCCTGCAAGTCTACCACAAGCATATCAGTCTTATTCCTCAAAAGAGATAAATGAGCAAAACCTATCTCCCTAAACACTGGTGAAGCAATAACCGCGTCCGTATCTATTTCTTCAAGGGCTTGAAGCGGGATTTCAGGACCTTCTGATATCAGGCTTAGCATTCTCTCACCAGCCTTGAAGACAGCCTTAAATTGATAAGAACGCCTATCATGTTGCCTGACTATATGTAGTTCTATCCCCAGACCCGACAGCCTTTCGATAAAGGAAGGGGGAAAGTCATAACCAACGGCTGTGAAAGATTTTACTTTGACATCGAGGGAGGCGGCGGCTAAACCTGCGTATACCGGCGGCCCCCCAGGCACCGGGTTGTTCGAGTTGAGGTAATCGATGGTTAGCGCTCCGACGACAGCAACCTCCACAGTCCTTGCTTGGCTTTAACTTATATATGGATGTGACGGAAAGATTTAATGCCTCGTCCATAGGCTTAGGGCTTGGGATGTCTCAGACAATTCATTTGACGGACATCGTCAGAAAACCGCCACGGAAAGATGTCAAGTTATCAGACAAGTTTCAACAGGCCGGCTACAGGATTGTTGGGAGACATTCAGCCGTAAAGGTATGCCATTGGACAAAATCGGCCCTAAAAGGTGGAAAAGCCTGCTACAAGAGCTGGTATGGTATCGAGAGCCATCGATGTATACAGATGACCCCTTCGCTACAGTATTGCAACATGATGTGTGTTTTTTGCTGGCGTTTCCACACATTGAATAGAGTGCAACCTTACGAAGGTGAATGGGACAAGCCGGCGGAGATACTTGATATGATTATCAAGGAGCAGAGACAACTTCTGTCCGGCTTTGGGGGCAACCCCAAGGTGTCGAAGGAGAAATTTGAAGAGGCTAACATGCCTAAACATATTGCGATATCACTCGACGGTGAGCCAACGCTCTATCCATATATCGCAGACTTGATTTTGGAGGCGAACCGTAGAGGAATGACCACTTTTCTCGTAAGCAACGGAACAATGCCTGAGAGATTGAGGGAGCTGTTGGAAAAAGCGGAGCCAACATCCCTCTACATCAGCCTTTATGGACCGGACAGGGAAACTCATATCAAAACATGTAAGCCATTAATACCCGACAGCTGGGAAAGGCTTTTAGAGTCTCTTAACTTAATGTCGAAATTCAGATGTAGAAAAGTCATACGGTTGACTCTGGTCAAAGACGTTAACATGGACGCACCGGAGAAGTATGCTGAGTTGATTAAAACAGCGTCGCCTGACTTTGTTGAATGCAAGGGGTATACCCATGTGGGTGAGTCCCAGCTCAGGCTTAGGAGGGAGAACATGCCTTCTATAGATGACTTGAGAAACTTTGGGAAGACGCTGGCGGAACATCTGAGCTTTATTCAGGTGGCTGAGGACGAAGTCAGCAGGGTTGTGCTCTTGGCCAACCCGCAGTCACCTCATTACCTAGATGCCGCTAGACGGATTCCTGCTGGATAGCCTTGAGAAGCTTCTCATAGCTCTGGTCTATTGTCTCCGGAAGCACACGTGTGTCCGATATTATCGTCATGAAGTTTGTGTCACCTTTCCATCGCGGTACAACATGGACATGGAGATGGTCCTCTATCCCGGCGCCCGCAACTCTGCCGAGGTTTATTCCGACGTTGAAGCCGTCTGGGTTAAGTGATTTTTTGATGACATTGATTGAGAGTTGGACATGGTGCATTAGCTCAAGCAGCTCCTCGTCGTTCAAATCAGACAGCGAAGCAGTGTGGCGTATGGGTGAAACCATTAGATGTCCGTTGTTGTATGGGTAAAGGTTCATGATGATGAATGAAAACCTTCCCTTAAGTAAAACATACCTTGACTTAGGGTCTGGGGTGTTGGCGGCTGCGCAGAATACGCACTCTTTTTCATCCTTTGCAGACTTGATGTAGCCCATCCTCCAAGGTGCCCAAAGCCGATCCAACCTGACCAGACTTTCTCCAGCTAGGATTTAAGCTGTTTACAAAATAACTCAAACCAAGTTTCCGACAGTTTTTTATGGGTTGTGCTAGATGAGAGAAGGTTGCTGTGGTTTCTTAACAATTCCGGCATCACCGTAGCCGGCAATATATAAACATCGCCGAGATGGCGGACGGCGGGCTCATACACCGTGAGCACCACTGTTGTGAAGAATACCGCATGAGTCCCTGGTTTTTTCGCAGCGAGCATCTCAGCGACATATATAGTCCTGTTTCTGGCCTGTGAGGCGACCTTATCTAAAGTTTGGCCCGCAAGGCGTTTACTCCATCTCTTACATTCAAAGATAATACAGTGGGATGGGGTATATGCGAGCAAGTCTATCTGGATTCTTCGCCCGTTGATTTTGAGGTGTAGATTTTTTACAGAGCTAAGGCCTGATGCTTCTGCTGCTTCAGAGACAAATTCTTCCATTTCCTGCCAGGTTAGGTATCTGGTCAATCTCTGGGGGTCTGCTCCATACCCAACAGCTGCAAGCCCGAGTGCCACACGTCTCAAAGAACCAAACCTCATAGCTACTTCTCTGAACAGCCTTTCAACCACACTTGGTTCCACCTTGGCCTCCGAAGCTACTGCAGCGGCATCTGGTGTGAGTCCATGTTGAGAAAGTTCAAGAGCTTTTTCCAGAATTGTACGGGCAAGCATTTTATCTAAAGATGTCTTCATCCCTCTCCCTTATTACCACCTTGGCAGGTAGGTTTGACCGGTCGTACCTGTAACCTCTTATAATCGCTGCTGGAATGCCTTCATCCGCCTGCCCCATAACAAGCTCGGCCGCCGACGCAAGCTCATCAGCGATGCAGGTAATTTTTGAAACCAGTGTCCGGCCAAATAGGTCCTTCTCCCCACGCCTGTCCCATAAAGGGTTTATGCCGCTACAGCCGATAGCTACGTTTATCGTCCCCTTTCTAAACGGCCTGCCAAAGGTATCGCTAATAATAACAGCCACGTCAACACCCGCTATCTCCCTCAACCTCCTCCTTATGTTTTCAGCAGACCTATCAGGGTCTTTAGGTAGCGTCAAAACCACATCGATGCCGCCGGAGTTGGAGGCGTCCACACCTGCGTTTGCGCAGACAAAACCATGATGTGTCTCACATATCAACAGCCCACCCTCCATCCTCACTATTTTCCTACTGTTTTGTAGGATGACTTCGACGTGTCGCGGGTCCTTTCCTGTTACCTCAGCGATTTTCACGGCAAATGGTGAAGGGGTTACCTCTGATAATCTCACAAATGATCCTTCAGCACGTGAGACAATCGAGTGTGCTATTACGATTATATCGCCTTCGAGTAAATCTACGCCCATAGCTTTAACTGCTTTGGCTATTTCCTCACCTATGTCACTACCTTTATCGATTATAGTAATGTTAGTAATAGGAATTATCTCTACCTTAGCCATGACTCCAATGGGGCAGGGCCCTGCTTTAACGGTTTCATAAACCAAGCCTATCCAGTTTTTTCTTTGCTTTGTTTGCGGCAATCATTTGAGGTGTTACCGGTTCGTTATCCTCAGCTGTTTTCCTCTTCACAAATATAGCGCAACGACCATCGGGCAAAAGCTTCATCTGGTTGCATTGAGCATAGGGGCACTGGTATCCTATGCAGGGCGCGTCCACCCAGTTGCACCACGGCGGGTTACGCCTGTAGTCTAAAGCCTTCTTTGCGCATCTGAAGAATCTGCAAAGTGGGTTGCATATCTGGGTCGGCTCTTTACTTAGAGTCCAGCTTTGCAACCTTCTAACCCTCGCTTCCCTACACGGGAGGCATCGTTAAATTTTAACGTTGTCTTTTTCCACGAACCCTTATCAGAAGAGCAGCGACAAACCCGACTAGAATAGCCGCTAGAATGGCGGACGCAAAGTTCTCGATAGAAATTAAGTTATTTCCTAGAGATATGTGTCCGGGAAGACGTATTTCGATGGACTTCGGCCCATCAACCATAGCTCTCTCTCTTACAAGCAATGTATCTTCTTGGTAAAGATCTATCACTAGGTTTGCAGGGAGCTCCAAAGTTATAGGGATCGGCTTATCACCTGTTTTGGTAGAGACTTTCTCCAGACCTTCGACATATATCTTAATACCGAGCCCTGCTATCGGCCTGCTTAACGAGTCGTAAACACTTACCTTTACCGGGAAATTGACGTTAGTCAGACGTATGTCGTTATTTGGACCCGATATTTCAACTGTCCTGCGGTATACCTCAACGCCTCTATAGAATATTTTCACCTCATTGATGCCGGGGAAAACGTTGGCCTCAACAACCCCTTCCCTCACCGTGGCGTTTACCACACGGCCTGATAGGGGGTCAACGACCTGCAGTTCTGCGTTGCTTAACACCTGTCCACCGTAATCTGTAATACGAAAGTTCACTTTTTGAAGGGTGAGGGTTAAATTAGCTGTGAAAACTGCTTTAGAGAAGGTTACTGATTCTTTATGAATTGGGGTGCGTCCTCTGAAGACGTAGATGGTGTAGTTGCCGGTCTTTGATGATAGGGGCAGGTATCCTGGCTTAAATGTACCGTCCTCGCCAGTTAATCCGCCTGTGAAGTTGCCGGCAACTCTTGTTCCAACCAGTACTCTAACGCCTTTGACGGGTTTGTTGTCTGGGTCAAGTATCTTAACAACAAGCTCGCCAACCTCGGCCCTTACATAGACTTCTCCGTCGGTTTCAAGGCTTAGGAGTGAGGAATAAACTGTGACGGGAACACGTCCAAGCTTCAAGGATAGGGATGTGTTAAACTTTCCAACAGCATCCGAGGCCGCAAGCCTCTTAACGGATGCTTTTCCCTCCGTCAGCTCCAAGGTCTTTGAATAGTTGCCTGCAGTGAGGACCAGTGTGGCCGAAACGGGAACTGCCTGTCCCTCAAGGTTGAGGACTGTGAAATTTACGTTCACAAGGGCTGACCGAAGAGTTAGCGTCTTTGATGAGGTGTTTAGATATACTTCGCCCGACGCGACCTGCACACTTTCCTGTGAGACATCGACCCTGTATGGCCCCCCTACGCTGGCTACGTCCGAGAATGGCATGTCTGTGAAGACAGCGTAGCCAGTGGAATTAGTTCTCTGAGTAGTGGAGATAATCTTTGATGTGGAGGTTAATGTAACAAATATGCCATCTACTTTTCTCCCAGCTCTGTCCAAGATTTCAACCTCAACCCTGCCAAGGGGGGCTTCGACAACTATCTGCTGTGTGGCTGGAAACTCTACCTTAATGCGTTTAAGCTCCAAGTTACGCATCGAAACAACTACGTCGTATGTGCCAGGCTGCAGCTGCCTAAACACCGCGTACCCCGTTGTGTTTGTTACCGCAGTCTCACGGAAACCCTCTCTCTCGGCGGATACGGTTAGGCCTTGTTTAGGGATACCGTCAGGCGTGATAACTCTGACGGTCAGGTCCTGCGCCGTTTCTTGGCTAAAGACGGCCGCCGGTGATAAAAGCAGCAGTAACGTAACCAATGTAGCGGGAATTTTTTTCATATGCCTCCAACCCAAGCAGGCTTTTTAAATATGTATCCATGGATGGTTTTTCAAAAAGTTGTGAGCCTCGATAAGTGTTTCCTTGGCGGTTTTAAAGGTCAGCTTCTCAAGGGCCTTGTCGAAAGGAAGCCAGACAAAGTCCAAGTGTTCAGGTGAGAGTTGGACGTTCTTTGTTGGGGCCTTACCAACATAGAAGACAACCTCTTTCCTCACAAGCCTTCCGTTCTTCATAAACATGTAAGATATTACCTTTCTAAAACCATTGATTATCTCAATCTTCTCCATGCCTGTTTCCTCCATAACCTCCCTTAAAACAGCTGCCACTTCGTTTTCGTTCTTCTCTATGTGTCCTTTGGGAAAATCCCAATGTCCCGCCCCATATTTGAGCAAAAGATAATTCACTCCTGTTTCCTCCTCATAGAAGACAACTGCTCCAGCGGACCTCTCATCTACTCTCTGCCTCAACCCATGTTAAAGTAATTTATGCAAACATATATGCTTAAATTTAAAGAGGAAAAAGTTTTTGTGATGCAGGCTCTCACGAAGCCCAGTTGGGTTAGAACCCGTTTACCGAGTGGTGGTCAATACCCACAGGTAAAAGCTATCCTACGTAGGCATAGACTCCACACAGTTTGTGAAGAGGCCCTCTGTCCAAATTTAGGTGAATGCTGGGGTGGGGGGACTGCAACAATAATGATTTTGGGCGATATCTGTACGCGTGCCTGCCGGTTTTGTGCAGTGAAATCAGGAAACCCCAACCGCCTCGTCGACGTAAATGAGCCAACGAACGTTGCAAAAGCTGTCAGAGAAATGGGTTTGAAATACGTTGTGCTTACCTCTGTCTGCAGGGACGACCTCGACGACGGAGGTGCTTCGATTTACGCCGAAACTGTGAGGGCTATAAAAAACTATGCCGGCGACGTTTTGGTTGAGGTCTTAATTCCTGATTTCGGCGGCGACAGGGATGCCTTGGAAAAGGTTGTTAAAGCCGCCCCCGACGTTGTTGCCCATAACATTGAGACTATACGCCGGCTAACTCCGGTCGTTAGGGATAGGAGGGCCTCTTATGAACAGTCCCTGTCTGTCCTACGGATGGTTAAAGACATCAACCCTCTAATCTTCACCAAGTCCTCTATAATGGTTGGGTTGGGAGAGACCCCTGACGAGGTAGTGGAGGCGATGAAGGATTTGAGGTCTGTGGGTGTAGATTTTATCACAGTAGGGCAGTATCTACGTCCCACATTAAGCCACATACCGGTTGCTGAATACGTGCACCCCGCTGTTTTTGAATACTACCGGTCAGAGGCTTTGAAAATGGGGTTTAGGTACGCTGCATGCGGACCGCTTGTGAGAAGCTCTTATAAAGCGGGTGAGTTTTACATCAGTTCTATTTTGAGAGGGTGATGGAGGTTTGCCTCTTCTGAACATGGCTCAAGCCCTTAACCTTGCATTAAGAGAGGAGATGTCTAGGGATGAGAGGGTTGTTGTTCTCGGTGAGGATGTCGGTAGGCGTGGGGGAGTCTTCCTCGTGACAGAAGGACTTTACGAGCTCTTTGGCCCGGAGAGGGTAATCGATACACCGCTTTCAGAGGCCGCAATTATTGGGGTTGCTGCGGGGATGGCCATGAACGGCCTCCGACCCGTGGCTGAGATTCAGTTCGCCGACTTTATATTTGGAGGGTTCGACCAACTGGTCTCAAATGTTGCAAAAATACGTTACAGGACTGGTGGACAGTTCTCGGTGCCGCTTGTCGTGCGTGCACCCTTTGGAGGCGGGGTTAAGGGCGGAATGTTTCACAGCCAGAGCCCCGAGGCCTACTTTATCCACACGGCTGGGCTTAAAGTCGTAACACCATCTACACCATATGACGCCAAGGGTCTTCTGATATCCGCGATAAGAGACGAGGACCCGGTAATATTCTTCGAGCCCAAAAGAATATACAGGACATTCAAGGAAGAGGTACCTGAAGGGGATTACTCTGTACCCCTTGGAGTGGCACGGACTGCGAGAGAGGGGGCGGATGTCTCCCTCATCACATATGCCGCAACGGTTCACGACTGCCTAAACGCGGCTGAGAAGGCCAAATCCGAGGGAATAGACTGCGAGGTAATAGACCTTAGAACCCTGCTCCCGTTCGACAGAGAGGCAATCGATAGAACCGTTAAAAAAACAGGACGAGTCGTTATAGTTCACGAAGCTCCCAGAACCGGGGGATTCGGGGCTGAGATAGCTGCATATATAGCTGAGAGACTTCTCTTCAGCCTTGAAGCCCCAGTCCTCAGGGTCACGGGGTACGACACACCCTTCCCATTAGCACACGAAAACCTCTACATGCCCAACGAAAAACGAATACTTAATGCAGTTAGAAAATCTATGTCATTCTAGGTGCTATGCATGGAGCAGTTTGGGGCCGTCGTGATTGGTGGGGGTCCAGCGGGCTACCTTGCTGCAATTCGTCTATCCCAGCTCGGTGTTAGAACCGCCTTGGTTGAGAAAGATGAGCTGGGTGGAGAGTGCACAAACTACGGCTGCATCCCGAGCAAATATCTGATAACTCTGTCTAGGAAAGCTTGGGCTGTTAGGGAGCTTACGGATAGAGGTGTTTTCAAGGCAGCGGTTAGTGTGGACATGGGCCGTTTGACTGAGGGGATGAGGGCTGTTGTCCGCAGACTCCGCCAGGGCATAGGGTATCTGCTGAAGGAATATGGAGTTACACATTTTAAAGGATTTGCGGAAATAATCGACCCGAACACCGTCCGTGTGACTGGTGGAGACAGCAAGACGGATTTAAACGCTAAAACCATTTTAATAGCGACGGGGACTGAACCCTCCGCACTTCCCACGATACCCGTTGACCAAAATAGAGTTGTGGACTATCGAAAGATGTTATACCTTGAAAGTGTTCCCAAAACTCTGCTGGTTGTTGGAGGGGGGGCGGTTGGATTGGAGTTGGGCACGGCCTACGCCATGCTCGGCTCAGAGACAACCATCGTTGAGGTTATGGACCAGTTGCTGCCCGGGATGGATTCCGACGCAGCCAGAGCGGTTAAGAAAGGAGTTGAGAAAATCGGGGTCAAAACGTATCTGAAAACAACTGTACAGTCCTATTCATATGTGGATGGCGGTGTGGAGGTTGAGTTGAGCAACGGTGAGAAAGGTGTTTATGAGTATGTTTTGGTCTCGGTGGGTAAGCGGCCATCGAGCTGGGTCTGGGAACTCAAAAAGTTAGGGGTTGCACTAGATGAGAAAGGGTTTATAAAAACAGATAACAAGATGAAGACCTCTGTGGACAACATCTACGCAGCGGGGGATGTGACGGGGCCGCCTTTCCTCGCCCACAAATCGTTTAGGCAGGGAATAGTTGCGGCCGAGACAATAGCTGGAAAAGAGACAACTTACAGCAGCATTATTCCCTATGGGGTTTTTACGTCTCCAGAGGTCGCATCCGTCGGGACGGTTACATCGGAGGGGATGCGGGTGGCTAAGTTCCCCTACCTAGCCCTTGGAAGAGCTTTGGCAGACGGTGAAGACGGATTTGTGAAGATATTCGCCGAGCCCTCCGGGAGGCTCTCTGGAGCGGTTGTCGTAGGGCCGCATGCCACAGAAGTGGTTCAGATCATAACACCGTTGGTCGAGCAGGGTGCCGGCGTTGAGGATGTTGCCCGGACGGTCTTCATACATCCGACTTACGCTGAATCTTTAGGCGAAGCGGCCCACATAATGTTAAAGAAGGCGCTCCATTATGTCGTCAAGTGAGCTTTACATCTACGACCTAGGTCTGATCGACTATAAAGAGGCCCATAGGCTGATGCTTAATCTAGTCGAGAAACGCATAGCGAGGGAAGTGGCTGACACAGTCCTCCTTCTCGAACACTACGACGTCTACACACTGGGTAGGAAAGGCCGGGAGGAGAATGTAATAGACAAAAGCATCCCCGTGTACCGTGTTGAGAGAGGCGGAGACGCCACATACCATGGGCCCGGGCAGTTAGTTACATATGTGGTGATCGGTTTAACAGAACTGGGGCTAGGTGTGGCGGAGTTTGTACACCTTCTGGAGGAGGCGTGCATACAGACTTTAAGAGGGTTCGGAATCGAGGCCGGACGTGTCGAAGGGAAGCCGGGGGTCTGGGTTGGAGGGAAAAAGATAGCTTCTATTGGTTTAGCGGTCAAGAACTGGGTAACTTATCATGGAATGGCGATAAATGTAAACACAGACCTCTCCAAGTTTTACGGCATAAGGCCCTGCGGCATGGACTCTGACATAATGACCTCCATGGAGAGATGTCTAGGTCAGAAAGTCGGTTTAACCGAGGTGAAAAAGGCTTTCTCAGAAAAGATGGCCAATCTACTAAACAAGCGGGCTGTGATGCAGGCTGCAGACATCCTTATTTAAATCCTTATAAAGTATTTAAACAGCGTACAAGACGTGGCAAAAGGTCCTGCCGCCAAAGTTGAGATACAGAACGTCGTGTCCAGCGTAACTCTATTTCAACGCCTCGACCTAGCTCAGATTCAGAGAACTTTTCCCGAAGTCGAGTACAAGCCGGCTCAGTTCCCTGGACTGGTCTTCAGGCTGGCCAAACCAAAGACGGCCACTCTTATCTTCAGCAGCGGAAAGATGGTCTGCACGGGGGCCAAGAGTGAGGAGGAATCAATCAGAGCTGTAAGGACTGTTGTTAAGGCCTTGAAAAAAGAGGGGTTCCTGATAAAGGAAGAGCCGCAGATTGAGATTCAGAATATTGTTGCATCAATAGACCTGCATGGAAGAATTGACTTGGAGAAGGCCGCCCAGACTTTGGAAAACGTCATGTATGAGCCTGAACAGTTTCCGGGCCTTATTTACCGTATGATGAGCCCTAAGGTTGTTGTGTTAATGTTCGCCAGCGGGAAGCTTGTGTGCACTGGCGCAAAGTATGAGAAAGATGTTTACGACGCGGTCGAAAAACTGCAGGAACTGCTGGAGGAGAAAGGGTTAATCACCTATGATTAAGAAGGGAAATACATCCCCAAGTAAGGTATTGTCTTAACAGGCTCATGCCCGGTAACTTTAACGGCGATGGCTAAAACGAACAGAATGACGGTAACCGCGAGAAATATAACATCGTTTCTCCTCATCTCAAGCACCCTCAGACTCGTCCTTTTTTTGGTAGCGCCAAAACACTTCACCTCCATCGCCTCAGCCAGCTCATAGGACCTGCGGATAACATTTACCAGCAGAGGTACAAGGACTGGGACTAGGTTTCTAACCCTTCTCATGAACGGGCCTTTGTCAAGCTCAAGCCCTCGAGACCTCTGGGCATCCATAACCGCCTTCAACTCTTCAGCCATTACCGGCGTAAACCTGATTGCAGACACAAACGCAAAGGTGTACTCATACGGAAGCCTGAGCTTCTGAAGAGTCAAGGCTATTTCATCAGGACTTGTAGTGAGGAAGAAAACCGAAAAAGACGAGAGAAAAACTACGAGCCTCAATGAATAGGCTAAAGAATATCCTGTTGCAACCAGTAAATTGGGTTCACGGCCATATTGGCTTATGAATGTTATGAGGAAGACAAGAAGGGCCAACTGTATCGACCCACGCAGTGTTCTCCTCCACAATCTCCCGACCCTTGCGGCAAACACCAACCCTGCCTCCAAAGCAAGCAACGTGAGAACCACCAACACATCAACGTATACTATAGCTGTGGTGAGCATTGATATTGACACTAGAAGCTTTACGCGCGGGTCTAATCGGTGAATGACGGTGTTGCCCGGTCTAAACCTGAGCCCCTCAAATATGCTCATGTTTCAAAATACTTGCGACAATCTCAGCGGCAACGTCCACATCTAACACCCTTTGCGTTATACCCAAATCGTTAAGCCTCTCCAGAACGGCCACAACCTGCGGAGGGGTGAGTGAGGCCTCTTTCAAAAGCTCTACATCTGTTAAAATATCCTCACACAGCCCGTCAGACAACACCCTCCCCTTGGATAAGACCACAACCCTGGGTTTGAGGTCCGTGATAAACTCGACGTCATGGCTTGCCAAAACAACAGTACGGCCCTGCATGTTAAGCATCCTAATCATATGCATCATTTTCTCCTTCTGGAGGCTGTCCTGCCCGATAGTTGGCTCGTCCAAACAGATTATTGAGGGGCTCCATGCAAGTATGATAGCCATCGCAAGCCTCTTCTTCTCCCCGCCGCTTAACAGAAAGGGGGACTGGTCGATGTATTGGTCTAGCTCGAAAAATTTTAACGCCCATTCAACCCTCTTCCTTACAGTTTCCACGTCGTAGCCGAAATTTTTCAAGGCGAAGGCTACTTCGTCGTAAACCGTTGACTCGAAGAACATTTCCTCCGCATTTTGGAAGACGAGCCCAACTTTCTGGGCCAGCTCTGCTATTGATGCTGAAGTAGTTTCAACACCATCTATTAGGACCCTTCCCTTCGTAGGCTTCAGTAAACCATTCATATGTTTCAAGAGCGTTGTCTTTCCGGACCCGTTTTCACCCATCAACGCCACAACCTCCCCCCTTTCAAAGACCAGGTCAATCCCCCTCAATGCCTCCACACTGGAATTATATGTATAGTGAACGTTCTCAAACACCACGGACATGGCGTCTAACCTCCTGTTCAAACTCCTCAGGGCAGAGGCATAAGGCGTTCCAGTCCTTTACCAGTTTACCGACCAGTGTGCTAAGCCTAACGACCTTCGGGACAGCGACACCATAGGCATTGGGCTCATATTCGCTGAAGAAACGCCGTAAACCACCGTCGTAAACTAGCCGGCCTTCAGAAATCAACACGATGCGCGTTGCCCTCGCAGCAGCTAGGTCGACCCTATGCTCTACTAGTAGGACGGTTAACCCGAGGCGCTTCCTTATATCATCTATTGTTTCAAACAGCTGAAGTGCCGAGAGAGGGTCTAAAAATGAAGTCGGCTCGTCCAACAAAATGATTTCAGGCCTCATCGCAAGAACTGAAGCAATGGCGACTTTTTGCTGCTGGCCCCCCGAGAGCTCAAACGGCGACCTGTCCTTTAGGTGCTCTATGTTTAGAAGCTCCAAAATATCGTCAACCCTCTCCCTTATCTCATGACGCGGCAGCCCTAGGTTTTCGAGAGGGAAGGCTATATCAGCCTCAACCGAGAGGGCGAACAGCTGGTTCTGTGGATTTTGAAAAACCATTCCAATGTGCTGAGAAAGTATGTGTGTCGGTGTTTTCGATACCTCTAGGCCGCATACCCTCACCGACCCCCTATAATCCCCTTCATAGAAGTGTGGTATGAGGCCGTTTAGGCACCTGCATAAGGTTGACTTACCCCCACCACTGGGACCAACTATAAGGACAAACTCCCCTTCAGAGACCTCCAAGTTTGCGTCTATAATAGCAGGTGACTTTGCCCCAGCGTATCTAAATGTCAGCCCCTCTACCTCTATTACACTCATCTCTAACCCTGAATCTCCACCACATTAACACCGAGCAGCGTAGAGAGACCCTTCAAAGACTCCGCTAAAGCCGTATCGACTGAAGTCTTTAGCCTCACCCTTGCAGCTGCGGCGTGTCCACCACCATCTCCCTCATACCTTTTCCTGAGATACTTTACCAAGTCTTCGCCCAAACTTAGACCGGCGTATTTTTGAAATTCAGGCGATGCCCTTAACGAGATTACAGCGTAGCCTTCCTGAAGGCCGCCCACCAAAGCCACGTGGGCCCCTGCGTTTACGAGAACCCTTGCGACAGCCGATTGATAGCTGTTTACGTGTGTTGTGACTATGTACCAGTCGTTGAGCTTGTAGACTGCGATACGTTTCAACGCTTTTAGCCTCGCAAGCCTCTCCGATTCATCCATTCTTGGCTCCAACATGCCAACGAGCTCCGATGGGTCTACTTTTTGGAGAAGCTTTCCCACCTTCAACGCAAGCTCTCTGTCCGCCACTGAAAGTCTGACGGAATCGTAGTACATGCCGAGGAAAAGGGCTTCACAAAAATCTTGAGGTGGTTCAAACCCGAGGAAATCAACTAAATCATACAACATCTCAGCGGTGGCTTGGTATTTTGTCGAGGCTATGTTTATCGTTGTTTCAGCTGCATCTCCTGGTAGGTGATGGTCTATTGAGATGACCGGCTTCCCAGAGGTTAGGACTACCGTGCGGTATTCGCCCAGCTGGTTCAGGCTTCCGACATCAACCAGTATGTAGAGGTCTGGGTTTGTCAGCAACTTTTCACCAAAACCTAGATACCGCATAATTGTAGCTGTGTGTGAAGAAGATTCCTCGGGGATAACTAGACCAACCTCAGATGCCGTGTAGACAGATTCCAGTAGCTGTTTTAGTACATAGGAGCTGCCCACGGCGTCTGCGTCCCCACCCCAGTGTGTTAGTATTTGGGCTCTTTTGCCCGGAACGTGTGCGGCGAGAGATTCGTGGAGCTTTTTAATTAGCCTAAAGTCCCTCATCCGGGTAAAACCGATATGCTGTGATGCTTTAAACCCTATTTAGCTACCGCTCTGCCCGCCCGATAGAAGCCTCTGAACTTCCTTCTGGAGGGACTCCAGCTGACTCCTTGCCCGTGCCTCCTGTCTCTCCAAGACCTTAAGACGTGTGTCAGCCAATTCCTTTCTTTCATTCAACTCGGCAACCATGGATTCCTTGGTCGTTTGGACAAGCACAGGCCCAACCGCCTTGTAGACAACGGCCCCGTCACCTAGTTTACCAAGCTCCTCGATAGCGGCGTTAACCTCGGCCAGCTCCGCCTCAATTCTCTGCTTTTCCGAAAGAAGTATAGCAAGGCTTTGCTGCAGCTGCTGGAGCCTAAGGACCTGTTGCTGGACGTTGGGAGACAGCTCTTTATCAGACACTCCTTAACACCTCCAACGTCTTTGCAGCTGTGTCCGCCAGCCTTATCAACGTGTTTGCGGCGGCCCGGGCCGCTGTCAGGTCGGCTGAAAATAGGTCAAAGACGACACCGTCACCGTCCAATGAGATGCCGGCCTTTGTACGCTTACTTCTCACGGTCCTTACCTCCTGCTCCATGCTTTTATACACTATCTCCGCCTGCTCGCGTGGTAAAAATACTTTAAACGTCAAAGAGACCGTAGCCATCTTATTTTTCAGCCCTTGGCAAGTAGGCTTGTCCAGCAAATTTGTAGCCGCATCTTCCACACTGCCAGATGCCCACCGAAACCCGTCTAACCTTGACGGCCCCGCATCTCTCACAGACATATCTTGCCCTGCTTGAAGCGGTTGCCTCAGCCCATCTTTTTCTAACAGTTGAACCATACCTGGCTCCAAGCCCCTTTGCTATGCTCTGTATGTTTTTAGCCATCCTTGACCGCCTCCAAAAGCTTCTCTCTAAGTTTAATTGACTGTTCAAGCCCCAATTTAACCATCTCTCGGAACATCGGGACGGGTAAGAGCCCTGGAGCGCTCTTCTGGATTGCGGCCGCAACCTTCTCGGAGCTGAAGCCCAACGTCACTATTGTATCGGCAACTTCTTCCTCGACCGGGAGTGGGTCTACCACAACCTTGTCCCTGAGCAAACCCATGGTAACGCTTACAGGTATGTTTTGTAGCTTTAGCTTGAATTTCTCACCCGGAACCTGCTCAACTTTGCCATCAACAACCCTGTAGACCGGTACTGAGCAGTTCATCAGCGCAGCCATAGATGAGAGCACCGTTGCGTCAAAATAGTTTCCGTCATAGTCGAGGACATAGCAGTCGATGTAAAGCATGTAAACTTTCTGACCCTCGACTAAAACGAGGTCTTTAAGGTTTAGGGCCTGTCCCTCCCTCAAACACCTGTCAACCACCCGTGAAAGCTCTATAGCCCTTTCGTCGGGCGGCCCCGGCTCAAACATCCTAGACGCCAGTGGGAGAAGCTCGGCATTTACTGTGAACACTCCCTCGTCGGGCCTGTCAGGGTAAGGTGTACCAACCTCAACCTTGATCCCGGTCAGGATCTTTGTCTTCCCGAGCGATACAAGTGCAGAGCCATGTGCTTTTTCAACTACACCTGTTGCAATACTGACCTCACGAAACTGTTCGGGGGTTCTCTCGTCAATCCTTTTCCCTAGCTTAAGAAGCTCGTAGACCTTGTTCTTCATTATCTTAACAGCGTAACCTCTCTTCTCACCGCTCAGACTCAAGCATCAGACCCCTCCGGCTCCACCCTGTACTTATCTCTCAACGCATCCACCTGCATTTTATGTATCTTTTTTATCGCTTCCTGAGCCATCTCCAAACCTCTAAAGATTTCGTCAACACTCATCCTCCCGTTTAGCTGTAGTAGGACTATTGAGTTAAGGTTCGGCGCCATGGCCACAGGCATGTCTGCTTCCCCATACTTGTCTTCGAGCTCGTTTATGTCTAAAACAAGCTGTCCTTCAACCTTCCCTACGGCCGTCGCCGCAATCAAGTCCGCCATCGGTATCCCGGCGTCAGCCAGTGCCAGTGAGGCGGCGGTAATCCCCGCAGTTCTTGTTCCGCCATCCGCCTGTATTACCTCGACGAAAATATCAACCATCATTCTGGGAAACTCCTCCAAGAAGACGACCGTTTCCAAAGCCTCCCTTATCACTTTGGACAGCTCAATCTCCCGCCTAGTCATTCCAAGGGGTTTACGCTCGTCGACGCTGAAAGACGCCATATGGTATCTGCAGTTTATTATTCCTCTGTCAGGTAGCTCAAGATGTTTCGGGTGAACCTCACGGGGCCCTATCACACCCGCATATATCCTAGTTCCCCCAACCTCTATGTAGGCTGAGCCGTCTGTCTTCTCCAAGACGCCTACCTCCATCCTTATCTTCCTCAGCTCGTCAACACGCCGCCCGTCCGTTCTTAACCCGTTTTCATCGATCAACTTAGGCCTGTTCATCACCACCACCTTTAATTTTTCTCAACAACTGTATCACTCTCTCAGTTAAGCCTGGGATGTGGGCCTCCCTGTCTATCAGGTTTACTACGGCTATCGCACCAAACTCACTCTTGGGGTCAGGCCCGTTAATAACAATCAAACCGTTCCGGCCGACCCAGAAATCGCAGCCGGACTCCCTTCTAAGCATCTGAATCATCGAGCCCTTACGTCCAATTAGCCTGGGTATTTTAGCGGAGTTGATTGATACAAGAATTCCGGAAGGGATTTTCTGCAGCCCTTCATTCGACAATAGAATTCCCCGCAAACCTGTGGATTTGACCTCTGCGTAAATACAGTCCCCTATGTCGAGGTTTAAAGGCGGGCTCTCCCTCTCCGGCAGCTTCAAAACCGCAACCATTTCTCCACCCAAATCAACTTCAACAACGTTCGGTTTGACATCAGCGACAATGCCTATAACTTTATCCCCTCTCTCAGGTTTATAGCGGCCGCTTACCGGGATGACTCGGACTCCACCGTTCATTGCTTTCACTATCCCAGTTGTGGATGCATACACTTTCCCATCTCTAACGTATGTGCCAAACCCCCTCTTACGGGGGTCGTCTGACAGAAGCTGTCCGGGTACAACAAGCTCGTTTTCGGTGAAATAATGCATTTAACTCACCGGGTTAATCTCCACCCTTCCTCCACATATTTTGTTAAGCCTGTCCACAAGGTCTGCATGAAGACCGGTAGGTATCTCCACCACACATCTCCAGCTTCCGTCCCCCAACCACTTCTCCTCAACTATGGTTCCCATGTTTCTCAGCAAACCGTATACTTTCCCCATGTATTCGCCCCCAATCCGTATCTCAAGCCTCATGCTACCAATTTTAATTGGGAGTATGCGGCGAAGCTTTTCCACAGCCTTCAACGCTTCCTGCTTGGCGTCTGAGAACGGGTCTATCGAAAGACCGACCTGTTCCAGGGCCAGCTCTATTCTCTGGGGAGGGTGTGGTGTGTTTGTCCTCGGGTCTATCGCGTTCCTGGCAATAAAGTCTATGATTTGTCTCTTCTTGTCCTCTATTAGCCTTCGTCTCTGCTCGGCAGTGATTAAGACCTCACCCTCGGCAAGGATTTTCTCAGCAACAGCCCGTACATCTGTTACTCCGAAGGATTTCTTTAAATCCGCCTCCGACGCCCTAATACCCTTCTTCCAATCTTTGAAAACCTCCTCGTAGGCAAGCATTTTAGACACGGGTATTTTCTCCCCGAGCTTATACCTTAAGGCAAGGTCGGGGTCAACCAGTATCTCATATGTAGTGTCCCCTTTATCCAATCTCGCAACTGTGTACGTCTCTTTCTGTTTCGGCATCTCCTAGCTCATCTACTGCTTCTTAGATTTAAGGAGGTTGGTAAGCTTAGCTTGAAGCTCTGCTTGCGGCATCATTGTGTACTTCCTAGTTGCTTTGGGGATAGTTACGAGTCTAACGGTCCAGCCCTCTTCAATCTTGTCTACCGACTCAACCAACGCCCGTAGTGATAAATCAACCCCCTCAGCTAAGGACAAGCTTTTGGAGTATGATGACTCGAAAATCTCCCTAACTTTTTCGGCACCTCTACCAATTGCCCATGCATTGTATTCCAGTACGAGTCCGCTTGGCTCTGTGTAAAAAAGCTTTGAGCCGGTTTTGTCAACGCCACCAATAAGGAGAGCTGTTCCAAACGGCCTTACACCTGCGTGCTGTGTGTATATCTGCATTATATCCCCTATTCTGCGTGCGACAGCCTCGACGAGTGGTTCCTCGTCATAGGTGAGTCTGAGTGTCTGCGCGTACACCCTTGCGTTGTCCACCAGTACTCTTGCGTCAGAGTTAAGCCCAGCTGTGGCGGAGCCTATGTGTTCATCAATCTGGAAGATTTTCCATGAAAAATCTGAACTCTGTAGCTTAGTATGCATCCTCTCTTCAACAGCTAGAATAACCCCCTCTTCAAGGGTCATGGAGAGGGCTGTAGAGCCTGACCTGACTGTCTCTAGAGCATATTCAACCTGGTAGAGTCTGCCCTGAGGTGAGAATACGGTTATGGCGCGGTCGTATGCGCCCGTCATTCCCAAGGCCATGTTTCAACGCACCTGTCAAAAGGGGTTTGAGGGGATTAAATAAAGTTACCGCAGTCGTGTAAACCTATATACGGCGGTTTAAGCATGGTTCTGTGGGATGACTTACTGCTTTGAATGCGGCGGCGTAACGTTTTACGACAGGGAAGTTAGGAGTTATGTTTGCCAAAAATGCGGCTCAACCTATACCACTCAGGACCTACTTGTTGAGAGAGAGAAAAGGTTTAACAGCAAGTTTAAAACAGATGAGAAAAGAAAGAACAGGGAAGAATACCTACGGTGGTGGCTGAGCTCTAAGTAGCCTCTCAAAGGCATAGGCGACCTTCAAAAGCCCCACATCACTCCCCGCATCAGCCACCAGCTGGAGCCCCGTTGGGAGACCGTCCCTAGTAAAGCCATTTGGTATTGTTATGGCGGGTACTCCGAAAAAGTTGAAAACTTCTGTGTTCTTAAGGCTTGCAGTTCTGACATCGTACTCAACACCTTGGACATCGATTTTTTCCTCGTCAAGCCTATGTGCGGGTATGATGGTTGTCGGCATGGCTAGGACATCGTGTCTTCTGAAAACTTGGCGGAATTTTTGCGTTAATTTTTTCCTAGATTTTAAGGCGTTGATATAGACTGATGCCGGTATCGCAAGCCCGCCCACTATTCTGCTCCTTACTTCTTCACTATAGTCTTTCATGTTTCCTTTGCTAAGGGCCATGTGAAGGGCTGCGGCTTCGGAGAATGCAATAATGAAACGTGCTTGGGCCGCTAGTTTAACTTCTTCTAGGTCAACCCAATCTATTACGCAACCCTCCGAAACAGCTTTCTCCAATGCATTCTCAAAGTTCGTTCTCACGTCATCGTGTAGATGGTCGAGGAAATAATTACGTGGGACAGCTATCCTCAATCCCTTTAAGCTTCGTGGCCTGATGTCAAGAGGCTTTCCAAACCCGTCAACACACAGAGAGAATAAACATGCGGCGTCCCAAACACTTTTGGTAAGAAAACCAACATGGTCAAGTGACCAGCTGAGTGGGAAAACGCCTGCCCTACTTATAAGCTGCTGTGTTGGTTTAAACCCGACAATTCCACAGAAAGACGCAGGTATCCTGACCGAGCCCGCCGTATCCGTTCCCAGAGCAGCATCGCACATACCCAAGGCTACAGCTACTGCGGACCCGCCGCTTGAGCCTCCTGAAACACGTTCATCGTTGTAGGGGTTTAGGCAGTCACCATAGTGAGGGTTCTTATTCGAGACACCAAAGGCAAATTCATGTAGGTTAGTTTTCCCATTTACTACAGCCCCCGCGTTAAGAAGCCTCTCCACCACCTCAGCAGTAACCTTGGCCTTTTCCCGATATACTTTTGAACCAGCCGTCGTCACATACCCCTTTATATGAAATACGTCTTTCACAGCTATCGAAACGCCTGAAAGCAGCTTATCTCTAAAGCCTCTCCGACGGAGCGGTCTGTCGAAAACACTGATATAGGCGTGATATTTTCCGTTAAGTTCCTGTATTATTTTGTACTGCGCCGTGTATTTTGGTTCAGCCCCATGCTTGACTATTTCCTTGAAGGACGGCTGCCTCCCCATCTTACCCACCCCAAGGGCTTTCCTCCACCTCAACCTGTTCAAGCAGTTTTTCCAGAACATCAACCGCCTTTTCGGCATATTTCTCCAGCTTAGGTAGGTGGGATTGGTCGAGTCCAACCGCTTCAAGAAGTTTTATCAAGAACGATGGCATGTGTGTGGATGGGCGCCCTCTGTAATATCTTTGTCTTTGGCAAAGCCTAAATAGCAATTTTCCTAAACGTTCATGGGAGTTTACCAGATTTGACGAACATGACGAATGTTGCCTTCGTGGTTGGCACTGCCGGTTCGGGGAAGTCGTCACTTACAGGGGTGTTCAGCGAATGGTTGAGAGACCATGAACAGCTTACCGCGACGATAAACCTAGACCCAGCAGCAATAGGTTTACCATACGACCCCGACATAGACGTACGTGAGTTTGTAGACTATGAGAGAATAATGGCGACGAAAAATCTTGGACCAAACGGCGCGTTAATAGCATCCATTCGAGAGGTTGCGAGGAACATCGACGAGCTCTCGAGTAATGTCAACGAATTGAGGTCAGACTGGCTTCTCGTTGACACACCTGGACAACTTGAGTTGTTTGCCTTTAGGAAGGAGGGGCGAATTATATCTAAGAAACTTTGTCAAGGACGTAAACTTCTGCTATTTTTGATGGATTCTGTTTTTTGTGTAACTCCAAGAAACTATGCTGCTTCTCTTTTTTTGAGCGCTTCGACGGCATTATCGCTTGGGCTTCCCACAGTTAACCTGCTGAGCCGATGTGACGCGATCCCACCACGTTACCTAGCACGTATTCTAAGATGGCACAGCTCAGAGGACGCATTCGATATACCTACTTCGGGCTCTGTTAATGAGCTACAAGCGTCTCTCACCCGTGAAATAGTGCAGAGCGTTTGGTACGTTGCCAGTAGCATACCTTTAATAGCGGTCTCATCTAAGAATCTGGAAGGGTTCACGGACCTATTCGGGACCTTAACACGGATGTGTGGTGAGGGGGAGATGGAGCTGAGATGACGGACGAAAGCATTTCAGCAGTCGAGGAAGAGATTTTCCAAATTAGAAGCAAGCTAAGCGAGCTTAGACGTCAGAAGGCTGAGTTTGAGGAGATGTCGCGAATAGAGATGGAAAAACGGGATAAAATTCATGAGCGGATAAGAGAGATAAAAGAAAAAAACTCTGAAAACCTCAACAAGATGCAGGAGTTACGCAACACCATAGCTGAGATGAGGGCTAAGCTTGACGAGGTTGTGAAGAAGATAAACGAGCTAAGGGCGTTGAAGGAAAATTTGGTCTCCCAGCAGGTTGGGAACAACCAGAGGGGCTACTCCGGCTATGAGGTTATGCGGAGAATAAGGGAGTTGGAGGAACGGATAGAGACAAGTATCTTGAGGCCAGAGGAGGAAAGGAAGCTTTATGACGAGCTTCGGAGCCTTACTAAGATTTTGTCGGAGATTCAAAAACGTGAAGACATAGCGGAAAAGCTAAAGGAGTATAATTCACAGCTGGCCCCGCTAGTCGAGGAGGCGAGAAAGTTAAGAGAGCAGATACGTCTAAAAAGAGAGGAATTAAATTCCATGAAAGAAGCTGTTCAGGCGGTGAAGGATGCGATACAGGAACTAAAACCTGAAGCAGACAAACATCACCAAGCATATCTGGAATACAAAAACAAGGCCGCCATGGCTGACGCTGAATCCATCTTGCTAACCTCTAGGCTCGTGGAGCTACAGGAGTTTGTCAAAAGACATAGGGAGGTCGAGTTAAAGACAAAGGAGTACATGCTTAAAGAGAAGGTTAAGAGCAGGGCGATGGAAAAGCTTTCCCACGGCGAGAAACTATCCTTCGACGAAATGAAGGTGTTGATGGAGGACGAGGAGGCCTGGGCGGCCGCTGTCCGCAAACCGAGTTCGGGGGAGAAGAGCTAGACTTACTCCTCCTCCACGAACTGTTCTATGGTTGGAACCTCGAGCGGCAGGCCCTTCCTCTTCCTGATTTCCTGAATAACCTTGTCCCTAAGTGATGCCGGCACAGGCTTCCATTGGCTAAACTCTGTGGCCCAGAAAGCTTTTCCCATCGTAGCGCCTCTCATCGCCTCACTCAAGTCAAAGGTCTCCGAAGCAGGTATTTCTCCGACCACTACCGTCACATACTCGGCCTGCTTGACGTCCAGAACCCGGCCCCTCTTGCTCGTAATCGTTGAGGTGACCGCGCCCATGAACTCGGCGGAGACCTTCGCCTCAATTTTTAGGACAGGCTCAAGCAGCACCGGTGAAGCCGAGAGAACGCTTGCATAAAGGCTTCTCCATGTGGCGGGAGCTATCTGAGCATAACCTCTATGAACAGGGTCCTCATGCAGCTCAACCTGTGTAAGAATGCATTTAACTCCTCTCATGTTTTCAGCCGCCAAAGGTCCTTCCTGCATTACCCTCTGCCAGCCGCCAAGAATCATCATCTTCGACTCATGCAGGTATTGGGCGCCCTTCGTGGCGTCAACAAAGATGTTTCCGCGGCCGTCAATCTGCCAGACATTTCGAGCTTCTTCAGCCTCCCATCCGTGTTCGCGGAGTATCTTCGCAACCTGTTTGCGGTCCATCTCGTCGAAAAGCTCACCTTTTCTGATGAGCTCTACGATTTCAGGTTCAAGCGGCTCAACCCTTGTGTATATCCTGTTGTGTCTGTTGGGTGATTTCCCTTCAAACTCTCTACCAGTTGATGTCACGGACTCCCTGTAAAGTATAATGGGTTTGCCGGCAACTACCTCCAGACCGGCCTTCTGAATCCATGTAAGCGCTATTTCAAGGTGAAGCGTACCCATGCCGCTGATAAGGTATTCACCGGTTTCAGGCCTAACCACCGTAACCAGAGTCGGGTCCTCTATAGTGAGTTTGTTTAGGAATTCGACGAGCTTAGGCAGGTCCCTGCTGTACTTCGGTTCAACCGCGATTGTCACTACAGGCTCTGAAACATATTTAAGAGATTCGAACGGGATTGTTTCAACAGTTGCGAGCGTGTCTCCAGCTCTCACATCGTTGATACCCAGCACCGCTGGAATGTTACCTGCCGGTATAGTACCCACTAGTTCTCTCGCAGGACCCATATAGACGCCGACCTGCTGCACACGGCCTGAGATGTTTCTACCAACTAGGATTAGAGAGTCGCCTTCCGTAATTGTTCCGCTGAAGAGTCTACCCGTGGCAACCACACCTGCCTGTGGGTCAACCCTAACGTCCGTAACAGCCATAACTGTTGGGCCGTTTTCGTCACAGTTCAGCATGGCCTGACCGACCTCACTCTCTAAATCACCCTTCCAAATCTTAGAAATCCGATACTTCTGAGCAAGGTGTGGTGGTGGAAGTTTGCTAATAACCATCTCCAGCAGAGCTTCATGCAACGGGGTCTTCTGTCTGAGCCATTCCAAGTCCTCGCGTGAAAACGCATCCATGACGTCAGCGAACTTTATCCCCTTTTGTTGAGCCTGTTTAACAGTGAACCCCCACCGGTCCTTACTGCTACCTAAAGCCACTGTGTTGTCCGCAAAACTCACCTTCCACTTCTCCTTGTACTCCGGTTCCGCATACATCTCCACCAAGTTGTTAACCTCCCGAACTATTCGTGCCAGTGTTTCCTGAATCTTCTCCGGAGGTAGTCGAAGCTCCTTGACCAGTCTATCAATTTTGTTAATGTAGAGAACAGGCCTGACTCTTTCACTCAGGGCCTGCCTGATCACGGTCTCCGTCTGCGTCATTACACCCTCTACCGCGTCTACAACCACAATCGCCCCGTCTATGGCTCTAAGAGCCCTTGTGACTCTACCTGAGAAATCTACGTGTCCGGGTGTGTCAATTAGGTTGACTATGTAGGGGCGGCCGTTGGTTTCGTAATAAAGTGAGATGTTTGCCGCCTTTATAGTCATCTGTCTCTGCTGTTCTTCCTCGAGATAGTCAAGAGCAAGCGCCCTACCCGCTAATGCAGGAGAGAGAAGACCTGCTGCTGCCAGCAATGAGTCGGAGGTTGTGGTTTTGCCGTGGTCGACGTGTGCAATTATTCCTATGTTTCGTATCTGTTCCTTGTTCTTGAGGATGTCGACGACCTCTGAAATCTTCTTAACCCTGCCCATACCTTTCCAAAAACCAACGCGCTGTCTAGTTAAAGTAGATTTACCATATGTCGGTGTCTGTACAAAGATAGTTTTTATAATCGCCTAGGCGGGCCCATCCTGTGAAACATTTGTACCCGTTTTAAACACAACTCTTAGGCGAACCTTTAATTTATTAAAAACCTCCCCGACCCGCCGCTGGGCCCTGGTAGTGTGTAGGGATGGATACAACCTATATAAATCACATGCTGAGAAAAGTGGCTAGATGAGTAAAGCGTTGCCTAAACAGCCTGAAATTAACATCGGTTTAATAGGGCATGTTGATAACGGTAAGACCACGCTCGTCGAGGCTCTGTCAGGTGTTTGGACGGGGCGTCACAGCGAAGAGCTTAGGCGTGGCATAACAATAAGGATAGGTTATGCGGACACCGGGATCTACCGCTGCCCACAATGTCGGGAGCCATTCAACTACATGACGAGCGAGCAATGCCCTATCCACGGTGTTAGAACAGAGTTTATGAGGGCTGTAAGCTTTGTTGACTGTCCCGGGCACCACAGCCTGATGGTTACGATGCTTTCGGGGGCCTCCTTATTCGACGGGGCTATGTTTGTAGCGGACGCCCGGGCGCCCTTCCCACAGCCTCAAGACGGCGAGCATTTATTGGCGGCTAAGATACTTGGTATTAACAGACTGGTTGTTGTTCAGAACAAAATAGATTTGGTGAGCCGTGATAGGGCTATTGAAAACTACGGTGAAATAGTTCAGTACCTTCAAGATGAGGGATTTGGCGACGTCCCCGTTATACCAGTCTCTGCGCAACATCGCTTCGGAATAGAACCCCTGCTGTACGCATTACAGGAGGTAATTCCAACTCCGAAACGAGACCCGGAAAAACCATGCAGAATGCCTGTTCTCAGGTCTTTTGACGTAAATCCGCCCGGTACCCCGGCAAAAGCGGTAAAAGGTGCCGTAATAGGCGGCTCCATCACCCAAGGCGTCATACGTGTAGGGGATGAGCTGGAAATAGTGCCTGGAGTGGCTAGGCAGAAGCAAGGACGAACTAGTTATGAGCCTCTCTACATGTGGGTGACGAGCCTTATGGCGGGTGGGAAGAAGGTTGAGCAAGCGTTTCCAGGCGGTTTAACGGGTGTTGAAACAACTTTAGACCCCTCTCTGGGAAAGAGTGATGGATTGGTGGGTAACATAGCGGGAGCACCTGGAACACTTCCCCCAACATGGACTACGTTAACCCTCGACTACACTTTGTTTGAGAAAGTTTTAGGAGTTGAGGGAGACGTGGCTGTTAGACAAATAACTGAGAAAGAGACACTGGTTATCAATGCACTATCCGCGGTATCCACGGGCGTTGTGACTAAACGCCTCCACGACAGTTTGGAGATACAGCTTTCCCGCCCCGTTGCAGCCGACATCGGAAGCAAGGTAGCTATTTCGAGAAAGATAGGGACCGGGTGGAGGCTGATAGGCTACGGAATTATAACGGGAAACTAGATGAAGGCATTGGTGGACACAAGCTTCCTTATATTCTCGGCCCAAAGAGGGAAAAACTTCCTCACCGTGCTAGAGGAATTTATCGGCGACAGGGTTGAGCCAGTTGTACTTAAAAGTGTCTACCAAGAGTTAAGGAGGTTGGCTGGAAACCCTGGGAAAAGGAGCATGTTCGCCCGGGCAGCCCTCCAGATGGCTTCAACCATGGAAATTGTGGAGTATTTTTCAGACAAAGGGGTGGATGAATCGCTTAAAGCCTATGCATCAAAGCATAGAATCCCGGTAATTACCGTTGACAGGGCTCTAGTGAAAAAACTTATTTCCGAGGGGCTTCCGTACATGACCTTTACCCGGTCAGGCAGACCGATAGTTAGCCTTATATTGAGTTAAAAGGTACTTTACAAAATCAAATAAAGGGTGTCGTGGAGTTGTTCACGATTGTTGAAGCATTAGAGATTGTAGGTATTTCACCAAGGGACTTTGGGAAACCTCTTGAAAAGGTCGTGCTTGAAAACCTCAAAAATAGATATGAGGGCACGGTTGACGAAGAGCTTGGATATATTATTCTGGTCATAGATGCCAAAGTAAGCAAAATCGGGCGGCTGCTTCCACGAAACGGGGCAACCTACCATAGATGTACATTTAAACTCCTCTCCTACATACCTGAAGTCAATGAAGTGGTTTTGGGTGAAGTTGTCGAGATCACTGATTTCGGCTGTTTCATCCGTTTGGGACCTTTAGACGGACTGCTTCATATATCCCAGATAATGGACGACTACATCACCTACGATGAGAAAAACAACATGCTTTTCGGTAAGAAGACGGGTCGCAGACTTGTTGTTGGCGAGGACGTACGAGCGAGAATTAACGCCGTTTCTTTTGCTGGCGGAGCAGGTGGCAAGGTTTCGCTTGTTACACGTCAGCCGTTGATGGGCTCGTTCAAATGGATAGAGGGAGATTTGGCCAAGCTGGTGCAGTCAAATGTCGGCCAAAGCTAAGGCCTGCAGAAAATGCAGGAGGATAGTTGTCGGAAACGTATGCGACGCATGCGGTTCGAATGATTTAAGCATGAGTTATTCCGGGATGTTGTTAGTTCTTGATGTAGAGAGTTCGCATATTGCCCGCGAACTTGGTATAAAGAAGCATGGAAGGTATGCTGTGAAAGTTGACTGAAGAAATATGGAGTAAAACAATACGTTTCTCGGAGGAGGTTAAGGAAAAAGTACGGAAACCCTTGGGCAGGCTATATCCCGGTGACATAGGCTACAGCCGCGAGCTTGCGGATGCAAGGCCGCTTGTGGTTGTTGGTGATTACACATTCGCATATCTTGTTAAAGCCGGGCTTAGGCCTTCGGTTGTAGTTTTGGATGCGAAAGTTGAGAGAAGGGAAGTGTACCTACCATCTCTTGAAGGCTATAGTGTAGTGAGGGTCAAAAACACCCCAGGAACTATTTCACCTGAGGCGGCGAAAGCCGTGATTGAGGCGGTTGAGAAAGGGTGCGTAGCCGTTGTTGTTGACGGGGAGGAGGACCTTCTCGCCCTACCGGCCATGCATGTGCTACCTGAGACCGGGGTGTTGGTGTATGGTCAACCGAAGGTAGGGTATGTGGTTGTGAGGGGAGGGGAGGAGGCCCGCAGAAAGGTGGTTGAGATTGTTGCAGAGGCCTCTAGGACTTGAACTTTGTATAGCCGCATTTCCCGCAGGTAAGGCGGTCAACGTGGTTTGCTAGGAAAAAGCCGGACCCACACCGAGGGCATGAATTAAGGTCTTTCTCGAGCCTGCCGTCCTTTAACTTGTAGTGTTCCCAAAGGCCCTTTTTAGTCATTTCTTCTCCTTCTCCACAAGCTTGTTTCTAATCAGTATATGCTTTGGTTCTGCTTTTTTCGCTGCATCCACAGAGTTATACACATGTGCATGAAGTTTAATGATGCGCGTACCCGTTAGGTAGGTAGCTTTTTTGACAACGATGTTGAGCGGGTCCACGTTGAAATGTTTCGCAAGAACCTGTTTCAATTCATCGCGTGTGAGGCCTCTTGTGTACTTTATGACGGCTTCAACGTCCCTTCTACCAACGAGCTTGTCCTCTTTTAAGTTCACAGAAACAATCGACATCTAAGTCACCTTGTTTCTAACTATTACTGCGTTAATCTGTGCAATGGATTCGCTTATCATGTTGCCCCTCACAGTCACCCTTTTCCTAACACCTTTAACGGGCCTTTTGTTACGCCTCTTTTTTCTTTTTGACGGTGGCTTCCTCTTCGGGTGGAAGCCTACACCCCCACTCAGCAGAACTTGGACCTTCCGGGGTCCTGATATATCAGGACGCATTGGAAAACCGTCTCTGTCAGAACCACCCGTGAGCTTAAGTGATGCGTCCTTAAATCCGAATGTTGAGCCGTCGATGATGTCTCCTATTTTCTTCCCAACCAAAAGTCCGAACTGTTGTGGTGTAAGCTGTATAGTTGTAGCCTTGCCTGACTGCGGGTCTGATACAACCATCCTCGGACCTGCCGCTGCCTCCGACATTTCCTTCACAATTCGATATGATTCAGCAATTTAAGGCTATGGAGTCTCAACGTGCATATAGAGGGTTTTTACGTCGCATGATTTCGATGAATTCTTCCAATGTCTTCAGGCTTTTTTCGTCGAGGGAGGTGGCGTAGTTTGTAATTAGTTGGCGAGCATCCCTTTCCGGGACCCAAACGTATAGTATTTCGTCGCCGTGGATGTTTCTGCCGACAACGCCTTCTTTAACGGCGATGGCAACTTTTGCCCCTGTTTCAGCCTGCGGAAGCGGCTTCCCCCTGTCCTGAATTTGTGTTAAACTTCCAACCACCTTACCCTCGGAGTTCATCAAGGTCACCCCCGGCTTAATCACACCACCCAAAACTTCAACACCGACTATCGCAGGCTCGCTTCTTCTGAAAATGTACTCCTTCAAGACCTTAAACTTCCCAGGTTTTGTCAAGGACTCAAACTCGGCCAGCCGCCTCTGCCTAGTCGTGTCATCAACCCATTTTTCATACTCCTCGACAAGCCTGAACAAAACATCTCCTTTGAAAATTCTCACACCCCTGCTGTTTGCGTCACGCTCGATTTCAGGGTCAACTCTCACATTATAGGCCAAAATTACCCCAAACAGTTCGTCCTTCTGCCTAACAACATGGGCTTCAACCACATCTTTCTTCGAGACCTCACCTATGTCGGCTACCCTTATCAGGGTCCCGCGTTCTCTTAGGTAGTTTACCGCAGCCTCAAGAGTTCCAAGAGTGTCCGCTTTCAAGACCACGCCTATTTTGTCGGTTGAAATCACAAGCTCCTGTGCTTCCTCGGCTATTGCTTTAAGGTCTTCAACAGGGTTTACAACACCTATGATGGGGGAGCCTGGTAGGACTTCTTCAATGCCCTCAGCCACTAGCTTGACTCCTGCGGCCGCTTTAATTTCCATAATCTGTTTCAATTTATCTCTAGGGTCTCTTATCTCCTCGAGGGGTTTTGGTAGCAAGAGGGCCTTAACCCTGCCGATTGTGGGGCCCTTTTTTCCCAGAAACGCGACACGGTCTCCAACTTTGAGGGTGCCTGTGTGCAGTATTACGTTGGCTGTGGCCCCAAGACCCTCCTCCTCAACAAGCTCCAGCACAACGCCCTCCCCCCTACCCTCGATTCTTCTAAGCCTCTGCTTCATGAACTGCTGTGCAAGACCAAGTAAGACAAGCAAAAGGTCTGCAATACCCTCGCCTGTTTTCGCGCTTACGGGAACTATTGCTACCGTCTCCGTGAAAGACCTTATTCTTGTGTAGAGGTCGGAGTTGAAGCCTAGGAAGCTTAGGTCTCCCATTAAGGAGTATATTTTGGCCTCGAGCTCGTCGGCGACGTGCTTACTCTGCTCCTTTAAGGTTTTCATGAAGGGTGCGTTGGGAACTGGCCTCCAACCTGAAATCAGGTCTATTTTGTTGGCCGCAACTACAAACGGTGTTTTCCGCGAACGCAGTAGCTGTACACTTTCCCGAGTCTGCTCCTGAACCCCTTTCATGATGTCAACAACAAGTATGGCCATATCTGCGACGGAGCCACCCCTCCTACGTAGGTTTGAGAAGGCCGCATGCCCCGGTGTATCAATTAGGAGCATTCCGGGAACTTCAAGTTTTACCCTCAACTCGCCCAGCAACGTGCGGCATGTATCCTCTATCGCCTGTATTGGGAACAGCGTGGCGCCTATGTGTTGCGTTATACCCCCAGCTTCCCGGGCCGCCACAAGCGTGCCACGCATCTTATCCAGTAAGGAAGTCTTGCCGTGGTCGACGTGTCCCAGCACCACGACGATAGGTTCCCTGAAGCTCATCCCAGCCCCTGCATGTATTACGTAACACTAATAGTTATCCGCTCCCCGTAGGTAATGGCTGTGGGAAAGCTTTACGTGTTGGGGATAGAGTCAACGGCGCATACATTTGGCGTCGGAATTGTCTCCAGTGAAGGGGATATATTGGCTAATGTCCGGCGTGTGTATAAGCCGGTGCGTGGAGGCATCCATCCTAGGGAGGCTTCACAGTTTCTTGCGAGCAAAGCACCAGATGCCCTGGCCGAGGCCTTTAGAACAGCCGGCATACGTCCAGCCGACATAGCCGCGGTCGCTTTCGCTCAAGGGCCTGGTCTGGGGCCATGTTTAAGGACGGGTGCTACGGTGGCTAGGTCGGTTGCTCTGGCTCTAAATAAACCGCTCTACCCTGTTAACCACGGCGTTGCACACATCGAAATAGGTAAGCTGCTAACCGGATGCAGAGATCCCGTCGTCCTCTACGTAGCCGGCGGAAACACGCTAATCACAACACTCGCAGAGAAAAGATACCGAATTCTCGGCGAAACACTGGACATTGCCGCGGGCAACTGCCTCGACGCCTTCGGTATTTCGGCAGGCATCGGTCCCATGCCAGCACCCGAAGAATATGCCCGCAAAGGCCGTGAAATGTTCGACATGCCTTACCGGGTTAAGGGTATGGATGTTTCTTTCTCAGGCCTTCTGACTGCGGGTGAGAACCTGTTGTCACAGGGTAAGCCCTTGGAGGACATCTGTCTAAGCCTGACGGAGACTGTCTACAGCATGCTGACGGAGGTTACTGAGAGAGCCATGGCCATGACAGGTAAGGACTCGACTCTGCTGGTGGGCGGCCTGGCCAGAAGCATGAGGCTTAGAGAGATGCTTGAGACGATGTGTTCGGACCGTGGGGGAAAACTCTACATCGTCCCGGAAGAGTACGCCGGAGATAATGGGGCAATGATTGCATGGCTGGGATATCTCCATTTCAAATGCGGAAGGCCTGTGGACATTTCTGAAAGCTATGTCAGACCGAGGATGCGTATTGACGAGGTGGAGATATGCTGGAGCTAGCCGACGCCGTTGAAGGCAGTGTAATCAGGCTTGGCGCAGAGGCCTTAGTTAAGGAGGCTTTTTGGAGAGGGGTTAAGCTGGTCATGAAACAAAGACTGCCCAAACGCTACCGTAGCCCGTACATGGACAGCCGCATCAGACGGAGCAGAACCCTGCATGAGGCGAGAACTATCAAGGTGCTTTCCGAGAAGGGTGTGCCAGTACCGTTAGTTCTCTTCCTAGACTTGAAGAACTATGCGATATACATGCAGAGAATCATGGGTTTTGAACTCCGCCTTGTCTCAAACCCGCTTGAGTACGCGACAAGACTTGGACAGGCTGTAGGCCTTATGCATAAACACGACATATCCCACGGAGACCTGACCCTCTCCAACATAATAGTCGACGGACGGGGAGGGCTTTGGCTGGTCGACTTCGGGTTAAGCATGTTTAACGCTGACCTCGAGGAAAAAGCCGTCGACATACACCTTCTCGAGAGGTCTGCGGCAAACTCGTTTCCGAACATTGTGAAAAATTTTATGGAGGCTTTCTTTGAGGGTTATAAACAGATAGTTGGGGAGGATTTTCTTCGACAGATAGTTAACAAGGTTTATGAGATTAGGAGGCGGGGTAGATATGTTGAGAGATAGCAAAACAGTTTTCGTCACCTCCAACAAGCATAAGGCTGAAGAGGTTTTGTCGATTTTCAATCTATACGGCTTACAGTTGGAGGTTGTTTACGCAAAGACTCTTGAGATACAGTCGGATAGCCTTGATGAAATAGCGGTTTTTAGCGCTCTCCAAGCATACAACTCTGTCAAAAAAACCGTCTTCGTAGAGGACGCAGGTCTATTTATTACGGGTTTGAAAGGCTTTCCAGGACCCTACTCCTCATACGTATACCAGACGATTGGTCTTGAGGGTGTTTTGAGGTTGGTGGAGGATACGGAGAGGGAGGCGTTTTTTGTCTCAGAAATCTGCTACTACGACCCTGCCACAGGCCCACGGCTGTTTAAGGGGGTGTGTAGAGGCCGGATAGCTCCCAAGCCCCGCGGCAGCAACGGCTTTGGGTTCGACCCAATCTTCATTCCAGACGGGGACACCAAAACTTTCGCCGAAATGAGTTTAGAGGAGAAAAACCGCCTCAGCCACAGGGGGTCTGCTGTCCGTCGGCTGTGCCGCTGGCTTTATATGGTCCATGATAAACATAGGGTGAGATAGCAGTCATGGCGAGAATGCATACCTCCAAAAGGGGTAAGTCAGGTTCCAAGAGGCCTTTAAGCAAGCTGCCGCCGCCATGGGTTAAGGCGACACCTGATGAGGTTGAGGCTTTAGTCGTGAAGCTGGCAAAGGAGGGGTTTAAGCCAAGCCTCATCGGCAACATACTGCGCGACCAATACGCAATACCTCTGGTCAAATCTATCACGGGGAAAACAATCGGGCAAATACTTAGGGAAAACAACCTGCAACCTCCCATACCTGAAGACCTCTCCAACCTTCTTGAAAAAGTAAGGAGGATGAAGCTGCATCTCCAAACACACAAATCGGACGGACACAACATACACAGACTACAGCTAGTTGAGTCTAAGGTCCGTAGACTGGTTAAATATTATAAATCCAGAAACATCCTACCTCAGGAGTATGAGCCGTTAAAGGTATAGGCGGTAGAAAATAATTGGCCGGAGACTTGGAGGGCTTTCTGAAGGAATGCGGAAGGGCGGCGGAAATAATTAGGTCCTGTATTAACTCTGGAATGTTTATCAGCGTTTTTACCCATAACGACGCGGACGCACTCTCGTCGGCAGGGATCATCGCAGGTGCTTTGAGGAGAGAGGATGCGCGGTACCGTGTGAGGTCTTTAAACAGGATAGACGATTTTATCCAGCTGCATCGAGAGGGGTATGTTGACGGTGACGCGGTTATCTTTACGGACATAGGTAGCGGCTACTTAAACGAGCTGACCAAGCTGCTCGGAGGTAAAAATGTGGTCGTTCTCGACCATCACGAACCCGTCCATGCAGACCTGCCGGATACATGGGTCCATGTCAACCCCCACAATTATGGTTTCGACGGAGCTAGGGAAATAAGCGCTTCTGGGGTTTCATACTTTACCGCGAAAGCCCTCAACCAAGCTAACATAGAATATTCGGCCATCGCGGTGGTTGGGGCGCTGGGCGACCTCCAAGACAAAGACAGTCGCAGAACACTTCACGGCCTTAACAAAAGAATTGTTGACGAAGCCGTCAACGCAGGTTTACTGGAGGCCAAAGACGATATAATTCTCTATGGACGAACCTTCAGGCCTCTGCATGTTGCACTAGCGTCTACGACAAGCCCATACATACCTGGACTCAGCGGGAGGGAGGATGCCTGCTACAGCTTTTTAACATCCATAGGCATAAATCTCAAGGAAGGTGAGCAGTGGAGAACTCTTTCAGACCTAACGGAGGAAGAGAAGAAGCAACTCTACAACGGCTTGATTCAATACCTTGTTTCACGCGGCCTTCCCTCAAGCATGGCCTCGGAACTTGTTGGAACATCCTATGACCTATTGAGGGAGGAGCTCTGGACATACCTGAGAGACGGCAGGGAATTTGCAACGCTTCTAAACGCCTGTGGGAAGACAGGCCATGCAGGGTTGGGCATACTTGTCGCCATGGGTGCAAGGTCTGAGGTGCTCGAGGAGGTGCAGAAAGTGTTGGAGGAATACCGCTCCAGCCTCGCAAAGGCCATGGACTATGTGGCGAGACCGGGTGTGATGGAGGAGTTAAACAACATAGTGGTTTTAAAGGGTGGGGACGTGATAGATGAAAAACAGGTAAGCTCCGTAGCCTCGATACTCTCCTCCTCCGGCCTGCTTCCCGCCAACAAGCCGCTCATCGCCTTCGCACAGGCGGGCAACATGGTTAAAATATCTTCAAGGGCAACAAAACAGCTCGTAGAAAGGGGGTTGAACCTTGGGGCCCTTCTGTCACGCCTCTCGGCCGAATACGGGGGAAAAGGGGGAGGCCACAACATAGCCGCAGGTGCTGAGGTCCCCTCAGACAGAATTATCAGGTTTTTAGCAGACCTAGACCGTGCTGTTGGGGAGCAGCTTGCAAAAAGTGTTAGTGCAGGGGGTAGTTAGAATCATTTTCACAGACACATCTACCGCTGAATCCGTCTATGGCGCCATTAAACCGGACGACAATCCGCTACCCGAGGGGTTGGAGGTCGATACAAGGCTTGACGGATGCATCATTGAATCGGTAATAGTTTGCGAAAGAGGGTTGCCAAGCTTCCTAGCAACGGTTGACGACATTTTTAGGATGGCTGCACTGGCTGAGAAAATCCATAAAACCTTGAGGGAAAACAAGTTTATAGAGGGCCGTGAAGGTGGTGTGTGAGGTTGTCGAAGAAATCTTCTGAGCAGAAGAAGCCGAAGGACACATACCAAATATACTCTCCTCCATACTTTGGGGGCCGTTGGCTTGGAAGCACCATCGCCTCCGATCCTAAGCAACTTTTAGGTAGGGTGGTAAGGACAAGCCTTTACGCTATAACTGACGACTTTTCGAAACAATACCTGCTGCTAAAGTTTAAAGTAATAAACTTGAAGGACAGCTTATGTGAAACAATCTTCTACGGCCATGAATATGGGCGGGAATATCTAAGAAGCCTTGTAAAGAGAGGCACTAACAAGATAGAGTATATCTTTGACGTCACCACAAAAGACGGTTTCGTGCTAAGAGTTTACCCAACGGTCTTCACGACGTCGCATATCTCAACCTCAAAGAAGAGGGCTATAAGGGCCTTGATGAGAAAGGTTGTTGAACAGGCTGCTTCAAACCTTACACATGACCAGTTGGCGCAGGAAATGGTTCTGGGAAAGACCTCCTCCGACATCTACAACGAGGTTAAGAAAATAGTGCTGCCACGACATGTTGGAATAGTGAAGAGCAAAGTCATAAAACTGGGACAATACGCAGTCACTCCAGCGCAGACGGGGTCTTGAATAGATGGAGTTTGATGAGGAAGAGTTTAAGCGGAGATTTCCGGCGCTGTACTCGGAAATAAAACGGGGAAGCATGGCATTAAAGATTTCAGGACATAGAACCAACGCCGAGTTGGCCGAGAAGGAGGCGGAGACCCACCTACCAAGTGTGGTAGATTATCTCAGACGCTGTGATACTGATGAGCAGGGGAGGGAGGTCATAGAGTACCTGCGGAAGATAGGCGAGCTGGATACTGAGGAGGCTGCAATGCTTCTGAAACAGTTGGAGGAGAGGGGGATTAGGAGCTTCGGACCACGTAAACAGTTAGGCCATTATTTTAGGGAACGCCGTTAGCCACGTTTTTTTGTCGAAACTATCGATACTATCTGGTTTGGTTTGAGCGGTTGGTCCTCGGAAAGCCTCATGCCGGTTTGGGCGTCAATCGCATATAGGTATCCCTCACCAAGCTCTGAATGTATCTTATAGGCAAGCTGGCGTGGTGTCGTCTTTCGGGGAACTAGATATACGTCAGGCAGTACGTTTCCGCTGTGGTCGGTTAAAGCATGCGGGTCCTCAACAGGGTAGACAGGTATGTATCCGAGCTTCTCCAAATAGGCCTTGTTGATGACCTGTTGGACACCAGTCCCTCCAAACTTTGCCAACACAAGCTCCCTAATCTTCTCCAATGCCTTTTGCTGCTGGGGTCTCAACCTCTCCCGGTCCAGTATGGTGAAATCGCTGTCCCCTGGCAGGTATTTTATTAAGCCGCGGGAATCAGCAAGCCTCAGCGTCCTCTCGGCCTCGGCGGAGCAGGGAACCACGTCATAACCGGCCTTTCTCAGCCTCTCAAGACCTATTTCAGCTTCAGCTACATCGCATTTGTTGGCGGCGACAACTACGGGCTTTGTTTTCTGCCTGATAGTTGTTGCCAGATGTTGAAGTTCATCCGAGCTCCATAAAGTAGGTTTACGTTGATCCAGCCCCGACTCCGTCAAGGCTTCCGCCACATCCGGCTCCGAAACTCCTAGGCCTGAAAGCTTTCTACATAGCTCAGGCACTAACTCCACCTGTCTAGCCTCCGCAGCTCTCGAGATACGGGGCCAATCCCTCAACAAAATCTCCTTCAACCAAATATCAAACTCTGTCAAAACAACTTCTACGTCCTCAACCGGGTCATGTGTCCCGGGCTCCACTAAAGTACCGTCTATCGCCGTCCCCCCGGACGCGTCGGCTACAACTATCAGCGCAGATGCCTGCCTTATCTCGTCAAGAAACTGCAGCCCAAGCCCCTTACCTTTATGGGCCTCTGGAATTATGCCGGGGCAGTCAATTATTTGAATAGGCACGAGTCTGACACCGTCAATGCATCGGCTGTTCTTCGGGTTGCATTTGACCCCTACGGTTTTGCAGACGCAATCTAGCCTAACGTATGTTACTCCGATGTTTGTTTTCTTGGTGGTGAAAGGGTAGCTCGCTATCTCTACATCCGTGAGAGTTAGGGCGGAGAAAAGAGTGCTCTTGCCCACGTTAGGCTTACCCACTACGCCGGCGAGCTCCATCCAAAAACAGTGGCCTCCAGCCTTTAAAGAGTTTTAACGCTCGGGTGGTTATAGTCCACCATTATGACCTCAAACCATTTGTAGAGCGAGTCTGCGGCCAAGGGATAAGCTCCCAGAGGTTTTAAATTAGGGTACTTCTTGGAAGCCCTAGATAAGGCTTCGTCCTTCATCGATACGTTTACTTTGTGTTTTACAACACCTAATGCCTTCTGCCTTCTCCCCGAACGTGGCCTAGGTTTGCTGAAACCACCCCTCCTAACCCTGACGCGGAGCACTACAAACCCCTGCTTGTCACGGTAGCCCAGCATCCTCGCCCTATCTAGTCTCAAAGGTTTATCGACCCTCACGACAGCAGACTCCTTTCTCCACTCAACAAGCCTCTTCCTCATCAACACTCTCAAAGACTCCGGCCTTTCACGCCACATTCTGTTTAACAGCTTGTAGACCGATGTCAACCCTTCAAACGGTGTTAGCACCTGTTCTTAAAGATGAAAAGCTCATATCAAGGATGGGACAACGGGGGTTAGATGATTCGGCTGATAAGGGCTAGATGCAGGGTCCACTGTTACTCCACGGAAGACCCGGCGAAGGTTAGGACGGCCGTGGAAAACCTCATAAAAAATTCGCATTTCACTGTCAGGACGACAAGTCTTGAGGGTCATTACGGCGACATTATTAAGGTTTACGAGTATGAGTTATCTGATGAAAAGGAGATTACTGAGCTTTTACGGAGAATAGTCGAGGCTGTCGGTGTTTCCTCACTAGGTATTGAGGAGAAGTCGGGTGCAGGCGGCCGTATTCACGTAAGGCTTAGCAAACAGAAGGCCTTTGCTGGGAAATTGGATGCGGAGGAGTTTGATCCAGTCAAGCTTGAGTTCACATATGAAGGTGACTGGAGGGAGGTTTTGGGATGGCGAGGGAGTACGTAGACCTTTATCTGCAGAGACTTGATGAAGAAGGGGTGGCGGTCTTGGCTGGTTACGGTTACCGACAGGCCTGCGTTGAAAATCTGCCTAATGGGTTTGTTGAGATAGCCCGTAGATTGGGTTTAACTGTTAGAAGGAAAAAGGTTCTTAATCCAAGTTCGAGGGCTGAGTTGTTAGAGTGTCTGCGTGAAACTAGTGATGGTGTATGTGTTAGCGTTAGACCGATGAGCCGTGAGGCCTTGATGACCGCTGTCAGAGATACGCGTGTTGATACCGTTCTAATTCACGGAGGGGTGGCTGAAATCGACCGTCACATCATAGAGGTTTGGGAGAATGGTATTGAAATAGCGGTATCGGAGCTTCTGGCATGTGTAGAAAACGTAAAGATGTTGAGGACTGTGATGGCGTACTGTAGAAAAGCTGTCGAAAACAACATACCTTTAACAGTCTCCAGCGGCGCTGCATCGACGGACGAAATACTCCCACCCCAACAGCTTGCATATGTTTTAGCAGCCCTCACCGATTTTGAGACACCTATCGTTCAGGCAGTCTCGACGACGCCAATTAAAATACTGGAGAAAGTGCGAAAATGAGCGAAAGACTATTCAGGAAACGTCGCAGATACATTCTCGTAGAAGACAGCCGGACCACACAGGACCCTCATGTTTTCGAGGCAGTGCGCGACGTTTTCCAAAGGCTTTATGGTGCCGTAGGACTGGCCGAGTCCGGTTTAAAAAAAGTTGACGTCAGAGGCCATCTGGCTGTTTCCTGCTACAAAGAATGGGTTCCGAAAACAGTGCTTGCCATAACGCTTGTGCGCGAGGTTGCCGGCCTGAAAACCGTGCTTAAAACCGTTAAGGTCTCCGGAACTATAAGAAGCCTGGTGGAGGACCTTGGTTAAACACGCCTTCTACGCATGGGCTCTGTCAATTATATCTATACAGGCATCTGGGTTTGCCGCAAGCATGGCTGGTTTGAACTGGGTGTGGCTACCCCCATTAGCCTTGCTATTGTTAGCCATCCTTTTACTAAGGGTGGGATGGGTGCTGGTGGGTCTAAAGCCCTTCAGGCCCTTCACGACGCTTGGTTTAACTGCCTTAACGATTACGGCAACATATATTGCGGCTCAAATTTCGGTATCTCTCCTCACACCACCAGCCGAGTATTTAAGCAGACTGGAACAGTTCCTACCCAAAAACCAGTTAGAACTCTTTTTATCGGTTATTATGTCCTACCTCGTCGTCGCACCTGGAGAGGAGCTTGTTTTCAGAGGAGTAATCCACGCCGAGCTTGCGAATTCGTTGGAGAAGCGTGTGGCGACCCTGCTTTCAGCCATTATTTTTGCAGCAAGTCACCTCGACATCTACAGGCTTTTTCCAACTTTGGTGCTTGGATTGTTAACAGGGTATTCCTTGAACAAGACGGGCTCCCTGTTTCCCTCCCTTATCATCCATGGCTCAAACAACGCGGTGGCATATCTTATCTCATACGCCTACTCCTGAGCCCTTCCGCATTTATCGCAAAACACCGCACCCATCCTAATCTCCTCACCACAGAACTTGCATTTCTCAACCTCAACCTGCCTCTCACGCGCCCTCTCAAACCTCTTTGCTACGAAAATGGAAACCTCTATCAGAAGCACTAGCGGTAGGAAAAGTATGGCGTTGCCCACGAGCCAGCCGTCAGGTGTTATGATTGCAACCAGAATGTATAGCCCTCCGTATATGTATAGCCTGTTCCTTGAGATTGTGCTGGAGCTCAGGAGTCCGAACCGGACAAGTAAAACAATAATGGCTGGAGATGTGAAGACTACTCCAATGAGTAAAACTGTTGTGAAGACGAGACCGTAAAAATCCATAGCGCAGACAGTGGGTGTTATTCCTGCGAGCTCAAAGAAAAAAACCATAGTGCGCATTATCAACGGGGCCGCAATAAAGTAGCCGAAAGCCATACCCGCAACAAACAGTGAGAAGAAAGCCCCCGTGAAACCATAGATTACCTTTCTTTCATGCGGATACAATGCTGGGTCGACGTAGGCGTAGGTTTCGTAACCTATTACCGGCATTATTGAAGCAATCGCCAAAAAGGCGGCAGCTAGAAAGATAATTTCAAAGGGAGATGTTACGCTGCAACCTATTATCGCGAGTTTTCCGCCCGAGATGTCGTTCACCACCCTCTTCAATATTAACGACACCATGGGCTCGTATAGGTCTGGGTTTAAAGAACTGAAGTCCGCGGGGAAGGCGAGCCAGAAGATTAGGGCAACGATAAACGAGACTATAATGACCTTAACCCTGTCTTTTAATTCGCGTATATGCTCAATTAAAGGCAGCTCTTTGTCTCTGCTCAATGCTGTCCACGCAGCTGGTTGCCGCTTAGGTTGTTGATTTTGATTTCGCGATTATTTCTTGGGCAATCTGCTCCCGCGTCTTGCCCTCCGTCTCTATGTTAAGGGCCTTCGCGACCTCGATAAGTTTGTCGTCGGGCGGTGTTGTTGAGGGGGATAAAGTGGTAGCTTTGGTGATTTCCTCCTCTAAACCTTTGGATGCTTTGTCAAATTCTCTCCTCGCCTGCCCCACTGCTCTAGCCATTTTCGGGAGCTTTTCAGGCCCCCACAAGAATAGAATTGCAATTACTATCGCCACAACAATCCACTCAAGACCCTGTAAGGCCATACCCTTTCCTATGGGGGTTTTGGGCGTCCGAGTTATTAAACATTATCCTAATAGTACGGTTCCGCCGTCGACAACGATTGTCTGCCCGTTGATGTATGAGGACTTGTGTGATAGGAGAAAGGATACAACATAGGCGACCTCCGCCGGCGTCCCCCAACGGCCTGAGGGGCTTTCGCGCTCAAGTGCCTCAAACTCGGCTTTAGAGAGTATTGAGACGGTGGGTGTTGTTTTGATGTTACCCAGCGCCAGCGTGTATGCTCTTATCCCTCTGCGGCCGTATTCCTGGACAATATGTTTGGTCAGTCCGATGATAGCTGACTTGGCGAGTGTGTAGGGTAGTCCTCGGTTGTATCCGGCTAAGGCAGGGGTTGAGCTGAAGTTTATTATCACCCCGCCTCTTTGTTCCAGCATCTTTGCCACTGTATGTTTGGTCATCAGGAAAGAGCCTACTAGGTCTACTCGAATGACTTTCAATATATCTTCGGGGTCTGTCTCCATGAGAGTTGTGTTCCAAAGCCTTTTCTCCATCGGATACCCGGCGACGTTAACCAATCCGTCGACCCGTCCAAAAGTTTCCACCGTTTTATCCACAAATGATGATACTGACCCCTCATCCGAAACATCCAGCCTCCAACCCCTGACTTTTTCACGTCCATAGTCTTTAGCCCATTCTTCAACAAGCTCGTTCACCACCTGTATCCTTCTCGAGCCCGCGGCGACGCAAGACCCCTCCCTCAGAAGCTCCACGGCAACCGCCCTGCCAATCTCACCTGAAGCCCCTGTAACAATACATACCCTCCCGTCAAGAACACCCATACTGTCCAGACTACTTGGTTACACACTTATATATGCGGCCCTTGATAACGTTTTGGATGTCCAAAGAACTAAAACTCATCGTCCGCCTCCTGAACACAGACCTAGATGGTACGCTTAAAGTCCCCTATGCTCTTTCCAGAGTTAAAGGTATTGGGGTGAACTTAGGTTTCGCTATTGCACGTGTAGCGGGAGTGGACCCCGACCTCCGCATAGGTATGCTGACGGATAAGCAGCTTGCGAAGATTGAGCAGATAGCAAGAAACCCTGAAGCAGCGGGCATACCCGCCTGGATGCTCAACAGAAGATTTGACCCGGCCACAGGAAAAAACCTCCATCTGATTGGGGCTGATTTGGAGCTTGCCGTGAAGGAGGACATCGAAACAATGAAGAGGACTAAGAGCTGGAAAGGCATAAGGCATGCATTGGGTTTGAAGGTGAGGGGGCAGAGGACAAGGACCACGGGGCGCACAGGTTTGACGGTCGGAGTCTCCAGAAAGGCACAGGCACAACAGTCAACATCCGAGAAAAAGGAGTAAACGTCAGCCTTCGAAGACCTTGCGGGCCATTTCACAGCCCTTCACAAGGTTTAACTGTTTACGGTACGCTACATCCCACCTCCTAGTCCTAAGGCCGCAGTCGTTGCATCCGTAAAGCTTATCCGGGTTGTTCATAACCTTGCAGGCGTATAGGAGCCGGTCCCTTACAAGCTCAGCCGGTTCGACAAAGTCGGTGTGTACGTCAACAAGCCCGGGAGCCAAGGCGAACCTGACATCGTAATCTCTGAAAACCTCCAACACCTTGAAGCCGGGCCTCTTCTCTGGTTCAACACCCAAGGATGTTGTGTCGGTGTTTGAGCATGAGATTGACAGCACGTCGGCTTTGAGCTCTAAGAGGTGTGGAAAGAGCGCGGCATAGTCTGTGTAGCATATGTGAACCGCGATTTTTGAGTTCAGGCCTTTCACGGTTTCGTTTATACTTTCAACCACCAGCTCAGCCTCGTAGGGTTTTGTTGCGGCGGCTGGCTCGTCCAGCTGCACAAAGTCCGCTCCCCTAGACGCCAGCTCGGAGGCGACCGGCCGTATAATGTCTCTAGCAAGGTCATAGACAAACTCATAACGGGCGCGGCCTGCCTTTTCAACCCAGTCAACCCCCTCAACCTTTTCCATGTAGTACTCGTTGAAGGACCAGTCGGCCAACGTGTAAGCTGATGTTATTGGCACCTTCAGAGGCTTGGAGGTGTGTTTTTTGTTGAACAGGAGCTCGTCAACGTGGTAAACCGATTTGAGGGATGGTTTACGGACAACCGCCGCTTTACGGTAGTATTCGTTGTCCCATACTCTCACCACACCCCTAAACTCGAAGCCGTCAATGTATTGCAGGGGGTGTTCATACATCTCCACACGCCTCTGCTCACCATCATAGATTATGTCAAGCCCGGCTTTTTCAAAAAACTTTAAACCATAAACACAGGCCCAATCGAGCGCCTCGGTTTCACTCAATGTTTGAGTCTTAATTTTGTCCACGAGCGTCTCATATCCCTCCACCCCCAGCATGCTACCCCACCTCTCCGCCTCGGCTACAGCCCTTCCAACGTCTCTAACCCTGAAAGGCGCCTTGTTTAAACTACCAACCTCAACCACTGGAAACAACTTAGACAACGAATCAACCCCCCATCTCTTTAACCAACAGGCCCAGCCTCTCCACCTTCATGACCGCATGCTCGTACGGCAAGAAGCTCAGCTCGCATGAAGGGCCTACGTGCACCTCCCTCGCATCAAGAAACTCCACAGCTCTGTTAACAAGCTCCTTAAGCTCATTAAGTTTTTCAACCAAAGTATTACGCCCGTCGAAAAGGCCAAGGTAGATCTTCACCTTGTCGAAGCCATGGCTTTTCAGGTCGGTTAAACGGGTCTTATACATGTCAAACCCTAGAACATCCACTTTGAAGTCGAGTGCATGGGGTAGAACATTTACTGCAGGCCCGAAGGGAAAATGCAGCATAAGCTCGCATCCAACCCTATTTCTGATGACCCTGACACATTCCTTTGAGACCTCAATCTCGTCTAACGAGGGCTTTTTGAACACAAGGTAGGGGGCGGTTAGCTGCATCTGGGAGAGGCCCTTTATCCCCTTACCCAACTCGGCCATTGCATCGGCCAGAGCATAGGCTAGTTCTACTGTATTACCGGACTCGCTCATAGCGGCCATAGTGTATGGCTCTGGAAAAACAGCCTTGAATCTAAACCCGGCGAGAATATTTTGGAAGCAGTATTTTTCCTCAAACAAGCTTTGCAGCCTAGGGCTTGGTGAATCGAAAACAGGTTTTTTGTAGAAGAAGTTGTTGTCGAACCACCTTGCAAGCCCGTTTATGTGGACGTTGGTTAAACACATCGCTATGGGTCTAAACAAGTCGTCCCACGTAAGCTGCCCGTCGAAAACATAGTATAGCCCATTGTCTTTCTGAAGCCTTACAACCTCTCTCACAGTCTCTTGGATTTCAGCCTCCAACTCATACAGAGTTTTCTTGCCCTTTACGTGTTCTCTAAATGACTTAATTAGATTTGCTGGTCTGGGGAAGCCTCCGACTAGATATCCCTTTACATCCATGGCTACATCCTTTTCTCCGAGCTATGGCCTGGGAAGTAGCTCGCCTTCGGGTCGATATAGTTTTTCGCAACATTGACCGCTATGGCTGCTTGAGCGAATCCAGTCACCAAAAGGTTGAGCTTAATTGAGTCGATCTGAGATGCTATGTCACCGGCTGCATACACACCCGGTATGTTTGTCTCGCACCGCCCGTTAATTCTGATGGCGTTTCCATCCATCTCCAAACCCCATTTCTTAAACAGCGATACATCAACCAGATGTCCCAGCTGAAGAAGCAGGTAGTCGCATTCTATTATTGTTTCCTCTCCGGTCTTGTTGTTGAATACCTTGACTGCTTCGAGGTGTGAGCTGCCATATGCTTCTTTTACCTCGTATGGTACGAGGACTTTTACATTCGAGTGGAAAAGCTCGACCACACTGCCTTCATGCGCCCTAAACTCCATCCGTCTGTGGACAAGGTAGGTCTCCTTGGCGATGTCCTTAAGGTTTAAGGCCCAGTCTACCGCCGAGTCCCCTCCACCAACTATTACCACCCGTTTATTCCTGAAAGCAGCCCTTTCTTGGACGTTGTACAATACGCCTTTGTTTTCAAATCTTTCGACTGAGGGGTTGCCGAGCTTTCGTGGAGTGAAAGCCCCATGCCCAGCGGCTATCAAAACGGTGCGGGAAAAGTGTACGTTTTTATCGGTGACAAGCTCGAAGATGCCGCCATCCAACCTCTTGAGGTCTAAAACCTTCTCAGAAAACACGATCGTCGGGTTATATGCAGTTGCCTGTTCATAGAGCTGTTTAGCCAGGTCTTTTGAAAGAATTTTAGGAAAACCCGCTACGTCGTAGATATATTTATCAGGATACAGAACCGTGAGCTGGCCTCCGTAAACGTCTAACGCCTCTATTATCTTTGTTTTCATACCACGCATTCCGGCCGCATAGAAGGCCGCGAACAGCCCTGTGGGTCCGGCTCCGATAATCGTTATGTCATACAAATCGAATGGCTCCATACCCATACCTATTTTTTGCGTGAAGCATGTTTTAAACGTAAAAGCGCTCTATGCTCTGATAGGAAGACCCAGCTCGGCTATGTCCGAGAAGTCCTCGCATATCCTGTCGAGATGCGAACATACTTTAAAAAGCGATATCGTATGCTGGTTTAAAGATGTCTTTTTCAGAAAACTCTCACTCCTCTTTATGAATTCTTTTCTAATGGATGTAACGTACACTATCTTCTCCATGTCCTCGCTAACCAAGGCCTCTATCGGCCCCATGCCCATGGATAAAACAATCTGTAGCAGGTTTTTCAACTCCTCAAATATCCCGTTGTTGCCTGCTTTGGGTTGCTTAATTGCTTCCTTAGCTATTTCTGCAGCCCTATCCCCTGCGTCTTCTATAAATTTCGCCGCAACCCTAAAGTCGAGCAGCGTAAGCGGGGTTGTGTTAAGTTTCTTAGTCAACAACGGGTCCACGAGAGCCGACCTTATCACCCTCACTAATGTGAAGTAAAGCCTGTCAACTTCTTCATCTCTCTGAACAACAATCCTCCCCAAACTGCTGTTTCTGTCAATGAAGGCTTTGACAGAGTCCTCTACCATACCTTGGACAAGAACATACTGCCTCCTCAGCATCCTTTCCGGGGCAACAAGCTCCCTGTCGAGAACAATCTGTATCTCTATTTTTGTCGGAGTTTCGTCAACGATCTCGGCTCCTGCAAGCCCCCTCACAACCCGCTTGATCTCCTCCACCGTCTCCTGCCCCATCGGAGTGTTGGATGTTACTTTTATCAAGTAGTATCCGTAAAGGTAGGCTCCTAGGAGCTGCTGTGATATGTTGTCGCTGAGCTTTATCTCAACCTCGGTCTGGCTGCTTGGCTTTAACCCCTCGGGGTATAGGGATAGCCCGCCGTCCTCTGATAGCTTAACAGTTACTACGGAGCCTTTTCTTATCCCCATCCGCTCCGCCCAGGCTTTGGGGAGCGTCACGACATAACTGCTGCCCCCTGTAAACTGGACCGTCCGACGCAGCTCCATGAACATGAAGTCTGGAGAGGATGGTTTAAGCCTTCCCGGTCATATGCGGGATACCCTTATAAAGCGACGGTATAGTTTGATTTCCTCAGACCAATCATGCCGAGCTGGAGATACTCAACGACGGTTGGTGAAAAGGATAACGAGGTGAGGGCTAGCCTGCGTGAGGTTGACGTCTCACCGAAATGGGCTGCAGAAGTCTGCAAAGCCATTAAAGGTCTAACGATACCCCAAGCCAAAAAACTCCTCGAAGACGTTGTAGGAGGAAGAAGGATGATAAAGTATACACGCTACGTCAAGAAAAGGGCACATCACGCCCAGACCAGAGGCCCCGGTGGATACCCGGTCAAGGTTTCCAAACTCATGCTCAAGCTTCTCGATAGCCTTGAGGCAAACGCGGAGTTCAAAGGCCTAGACGTCGAAAAAACCAAGATAGTCCACGCCGCTTCTCATAAAGGCCGCGTGGTCCGGAAAATCATCGAAAGGGCCTTTGGACGGTCAAGCCCATATAATAAAACATACGTTCACATAGAGCTTGCGGCGGTGGAGCGGCCATGACAATCGTTAAACAAATCCTGCAGACGCGCATAAAGAAGGCGGATATAGAGGAGTACCTGAGGGAGAAGCTTAAGTCGGCCCTGTTCGGCGGCGTTACAATCAGTTTCACACCTGTGGGTACACGTGTAACCATTTACGCCATGAGGCCCAGCAGAGTCATAGGCCCGAAGGGGAAGGTGATAAAGGAGATTACTGAGACACTCGAGAAAAAGTTTAACGTGGAAAACCCTGTGGTAACGGTTGTTGAGGTTGAGGTGCCTGAGCTCAACCCATATGTTATGGCTGAGAGGATTGCGCAGGACTTGGAGAGAGGTGTAAGATATCGGCGTGCAGGTTTCTGGGCCGTTAGAAGAATAATGGAGGCCGGAGCCCGGGGGGTTGAAGTCCACATAGGGGGAAAGCTGACCTCTGCAAGGGCTAGGACGGAGAAATTTACCGAGGGCTTCATGCCAAAGTCAGGTGAACTCGCCATGGACTACGTCCTAGAGGGAAAGGCCTCTGTTAAGCTCAAGACGGGGGTTTTCGGGATCAGGGTGTTGATTTACCCGCCGGACGCACCGCTGCCAGAGAAAATTGAGGTGAAAAAGGTTGAGGGAGGTCAAGGAGCTCAGGGAACTCAGTGATGAAGAGCTTATCAAAAAGGTTGACGAATACAAGGCCGAGCTACGTAGGATTGTCACGGAAATAAACACCGGCGGAAGCGTCCAAAACCCGGCCAGGGCTAGGCTATTGAGGAAATCGATAGCAAGAGCTCTTACCATTTTAAATGAAAGGAGGCATAGGAAAAATGTTAGCTAGAGCATTTCTTCTAGGTAGAAGGCTAAAGGCCTACTATAACGGGAAAATGTTTGAAGGAATTGTCGTGGGGGAAACTAAAAACATGGTTGAGGTTAAGACAGACACAAGTGTTAAGAAAATACCAAAGAACAAGACAGTTTTATACTTCGACGTGGATGGGCGAGAGATACAAATCGAGGGCACAAGACTTGTTGGGAGGAGCTTTGAGAGAATGCTGAGAGGGAGGTAAGATGAGCACCGTACGAAATATCGGTATACCGGTCACATCCCCGACACAGGCATGCGATGATAGAGACTGCCCGTTTCACGGAAGCCTTAAGGTGAGGGGCATACTGTTGAGGGGGCAGGTGCTTAAAGTTAAGATGAATAAAACAGCGGTTGTCGAACGAGAACACCAGATATACATCAGGAAGTATAAACGCTACATGCGGCGAAGAGTGAGAATTCTAGCCCATCTCCCACCCTGTCTAAGCATCAGCCCCCAAGACCAAGTTCTCGTAGGTGAGTGCAGGCCTTTGAGTAAAAACGTCAGTTTTGTTGTACTAGGGAAGGTGGCGTGATATGGCGAAGAAGTCGAGAGCTGTAGCTGCCGTAGGAATTCTCGAAAGGAGGCCAAACATACCTAGGACAATAGTGCCCGGCTCGCTTGTTACATGTGCAGACAATTCGGGGGCACAGGTTTTAAAAATCATCCAAGTCCACGGCGTAAGTACGAGACTTAGAAAAGTTCCAGCAGCCTGTGTGGGAGATATGTTGAGCGTGACGGTGAAGAAGGGTATTGCAGACTTGAGGAAAAAACCAATGCACGCGGTTCTAATACGTCAAAGGAAGCCTTACCGTAGGCCCGACGGGACATGGATAAGTTTCGAGGACACAGCCGCGGTAATCATAACACCTGAAGGCGATCTTAAAGGTACTGAGATTAAGGGGCCGGTGGCTAGGGAGGCGGCGGAGAGGTGGCCAAGGGTAGCTAACGCCGCCAGCATAATTGTATGAGGTGGTCTGTATGGTCTCTAAAAAACCACGTAAACAAAGGGTTTTGCGCTTCCAGGCACCTCGCCACATCCTTCAGAAGTTTATGCATGCTCATTTATCGCCTGAGCTCCGAGAGAAGTACGGTAAACGCTCCATAGGTGTCAGGGTTGGGGACACGGTAAAGGTTTTGAAAGGAGTCTTCAAGGGTGTTGAGGGCAAGGTTAAGAGGGTGGATGTTGCCAGGGGCATGGTTTACGTGGAAAACGTCTCGAGAAAAAAAGCCGACGGCTCAACAGTAGACGTGCCCCTGCGAACACCGAACGTAATGATCGTCCAGCTAAACCTCGACGATAAATATAGGAAGGAGAAACTGGAGGCAGGTATGAAATGACCCACCTCAAGTCATTATACGCGCCTAAACACTACCCGAAAAAGAAAACGGTGTTTACAGTTGCCCCTAGACCAGGGCCGCACCCGAAGCGTAGGAGCATACCGCTGCTTGTGGTTGTTCGCGACATTTTGGGTTACGCAGAAGAAGGCGCAACAGGAAAAAGGCTCATCAAAGCAGGAAAATTTCTAGTAGACCAAAGGGTCGTCAGAGATTATAGGTTCCCCCTTGGTCTGATGGATGTTTTATCTGTACCCGACTACGGTGAACACTATAGAGTTTTGATTAAGCCGGGAAAAGGGTTAACGCTTTTCAAGATATCGGAAGATGAGGCATGGTTCAAGGTCTGCCAAGTGGTGAGTAAGACCCATGTCAGAAAAGGCGGGCTGGCCCTAGGCCTCCACGACGGCAGGACAATCCTATTCAAGGCCGAAAACGTCGAAGAAGGAAGAATGCACAAAGTCACTGATAGTGTCAAAATAAAGCTACCAACCAATGAAGCCCTTGAATGGGTAACCCTCGACGTCAACCACTACGGCTACATCCACACGGGAGGTAGGGCCGGAATTCATGGAACGATAACAAGGATTAGGAAAGACGTGATTTTCCCCGACAAACCCACAGCAACGATAGGAAGCTCTCAAATAGGGTCTGTAACAACCTTGCTTAGAAACATAATGCCTATAGGGGTTGAAAAACCATGGCTGACACTACCTTAGAAAACATAAACATCATGCAGAGGCCTCGCGTAGAGAAGGTTGTAGTCAACTGCAGCGTAGGTGAGGCGGGAGTAAAGCTGGAGAAAGCCAAAAAAATACTGGAGTCCATAGTCGGCCAAACTCCTGAGGTCAGAAAAGCACGCAAAACAATCAGAGGATTTGGCATACATAAAGGGGAGCCCATAGCTTTGAGAGTTACTTTACGGAAACAGGCCGCTTTGCAATTCTTGACTAGGGCCCTTGCAGCGGTCAACAACACCCTGAAAACCTCCAGCTTCGACGAGAACGGTAACGTCTCGTTTGGAATAAAAGAACACCTGGAGATACCTGGGACAAAATACGATCCCGAGCTCGGAATAATAGGCATGGATGTCACCGTGCATATAACCAAGCCAGGATACCGTGTGTTAAAGAGGGCTTTGAAGAAATCGAGGCTCGGAAGACGTCAGAGGGTGTCGAAGGAGGAGGCGATAGAGTTTATGAAAACGTTTGGTGTGAGGTTCGTGGAGGTATGAAGCAGAAGCCGCCGAAGCAGAGGAAATTCGGTAAAGGTGTCCACGTATGCAGGCGCTGCGGCTCAGCCGACGGTGTAATCAGAAAGTATGGACTTTATATCTGCAGGCGCTGCATTAACGAGTATGGGCCAAAGCTCGGGTTTAAGGTGTATGAGTAGGTGATGTAGCATGTCGAAGCTTGTCTCATCATTGTTTACAACTTTGCAAAACAACGAGATGGTGCGTAACAGGGAGTGCGTGGTTAAGGCGTCGAAGCTCGTGGGCGAAATATTGAAAGTAATTCAACGCCACGGATATGTAGGTGCTTTCGAATACATAGAAAACGGCCGCGGTGGCCTATACAGGATACAGCTACTGGGTAGAATAAACCGCTCCGCACCCATAAGACCTAACTTCAGCGTCGGTGTAGACGAATTTGAGATATATGAACGGAGGTACCTGCCCGGCAGAGGTATAGGGGTAATAGTTGTCACCACTCCTAAAGGCGTCTTATCCCATGAGGAGGCGAAAAAGCTCCACACGGGAGGGAGGTTGCTCGGATATGTCTACTAAATATATCGAGTCCACCTATAAAATACCCGACGGCGTCACCGTCAGATACGAAAAAGGCTTACTACACGTCGAAGGCCCTAAGGGGAAGGTTGTCAAGAACCTTTCCCACATACCTGCAGACATCAAGGTGGAGAACGGTATTTTTTATGCACGTCTACAGGGAAAATCGCGGAAGACAAGAGCCCTTATAGGCACGATTATGTCAATTGTTAAGAACGCAGTTACCGGGGTGACAAAAGGCTACACATACAGGCTTAAAGTAGTCTCGTCCCATTTTCCGATAACCGTCAAGGTATCCGGCAGAGAGGTTCTTATCGAAAACTTCTTGGGTGAAAGATACAGGAGAAAGGCAGACATCGTTGGGGATGTTAAAGTCACAGTCAAGCAGGATGAGGTAATTGTTTCTGGTGTCGACAAGGAGGCTGTGGGACAGACGGCGGCCAACATAGAGGGGGCTACGAAGATTTCCCGTAAAGACCCGCGGAAGTTTTTGGACGGCATTTATGTTGCGGAGAAGGTGGTCGGCTGATGGTTGTGAGAATTCCCAAAAGGGTTTTGAGGACAAGGAGGAAACGGCCGAAGTTTGTGAGGCAGGAGAGCTGGCGATACGTGAGGCTTGAAACAGGCTACAGAAGGCCCCGCGGAAAGGACAGCAGGATGCGGCTCCAGAAATCCGGGTCACCGCCCCTTGCGAAGGTAGGATATGGAAGCGATAGGAGGTACAGGGGACTACACCCATCAGGCTACACCGAAGCCATCGTCAACAACATGAAGGATTTGGAGAAGCTTTCCCCTGACAAACATGCTGTAAGAATATCAGGCAGGCTGGGAATGAGGAAGCGGCTGATGGTTTTTGAGGCAGCACAGTCAAAAGGCTTCAAGGTACTGAACCCACCCTTAAAGCCTGAGGTGAAAGAGAAATGACCTTGGAGTTCCAGAAAAGGCTTGCAGCAGATTTGTTGAAGTGCGGCCTGAGTAGAGTACGGTTTGACACTGAGAGGCTTGATGAGATAGAAGCCGCGATAACCAGAGCCGAAATCCAGAACCTCATCAACAGTGGTGCAATCTATAAACTGAACAAGAAGGGTGTGAGCAGTGGTCGGCGGTTTAAGAGAAGGAGGAGGGGGCCTGGTAGCAGGGAGGGCGCGAAGCACTCCATAGTTCCGAGGAAAACCCTCTGGATTTCACGGGTCAGACCCCAGCGCAGGTTCCTAAAAATGCTCCGGGACAAGGGGCGCATAAGCCCGTCGGACTACCGGAGGGTTTACCTTTACATCAAGGCAGGAAACTTTAAATCCGTTTCAGCGTTGAAGGAGTTTCTAACATCGAAGGGGTTGCTCAAGGAGGCGATGTAATTGGGGACTGTTGTTCTTAAGAGAATGAAGCCGAGGCGGCGGAGGGCTGGACTCACCGACTACAGGAAGAGGCTTAAGCTTGTCAAGTCGGGGCTTGAGAGGGTTGTTGTACGCAGGACTAACAGGAGGATTATAGCCATGCTGGTCAAGTCTAAGGCAGGCGGGGATGAAACCCTCATCTCGGTAACCTCAGACGTCTTGTCAAAATATGGGTGGAAGGGCTCCTACAAATCGCTCCCCGCAGCCTATCTAACGGGTTACCTGCTGGGCATTAAGGCCTCGGAGAAAGGTGTTGAAAAGGCCATAGTGGACTTCGGCGTCCACCGCTCTGTAAGAGGTTCAAGGCTCTACGCCGTGGTTAAGGGAGTGCTGGATGCTGGAGTAGAGGTCCCCGTAAACGAGGAGATGCTCCCGCCTGAGGAAAGGCTGTACGGCGACCACATATCAAACTACTACCGACAAGTATCCCAAAACCCTGTATCGCCGCAGTTCAGAAAAACAGACCCAGCTTTTGCAGAAAACATTAGAGATGCCGTCAACTCTGTTAAGGAGAAAATTTCCGGGGGTGCTGGAGTTGAGTGAATGGGTTCCCCGCACCACTTTGGGCAGGCTTGTTGCCAACGGGACGATAACGTCAATAGACCAGGTCTTTCAAAACCATTACCGCATCCTTGAGCCCGAGATAGTGGACAGGTTGCTACCAAACCTCGAGCAAGAGGTCATTGACGTCAAACTTGTCCAGAGACAGACAGACGCCGGTGAGAAGACACGTTTCAAGGCTTTGCTGGTGGTGGGTAACCGAGACGGCTACGTGGGCATAGGGACAGGAAAATCCTCACAGGTGGTTTTAGCCATCGAGAAGGCCATCAGGAACGCTAAGATGAACATCATACCTGTGAGGAGAGGATGCGGTAGCTGGGAGTGTGCTTGCGGCGAACCGCACAGCCTACTGGTAAAAACAGAGGGAAAACGTGGAAGCGTGAGAATACAGCTATACCCGGCGCCGAGGGGTCTGGGGCTGGTAGCGGGCGAGTCTCAGAAGATAGTCCTTACACTCGCAGGGGTAAAAGATGTCTGGACGAAAAGCTTCGGAGAAACAAGGACATCACTCTCAGTAGTGGGCGCAACATACGAGGCCCTCAAACAAACATCCAAAGCCATACTACCAGACCTATGGAGGACGACTTGATGGCTGGAGTAATAATCGCAGTCAGGATAAAAGGGTCTATCGGCATGGACCCCGACGTCAGGAAGACACTGGAGTCCCTACGGCTTTTAAAAGCCTACTCAGCCGGACTTTATCCAGACAACCCACATATACTTGGCATGCTTAAGAAAGCATCCCGATACTTAACGTGGGGCCGTCCAAGCAAGCAAACATTGATAACCTTTTTCAAGAGGGCTGGGCTACCGGCAGACGAACAGCACGTGGAGACGTTACTGAAGACCGAGAAGGCGCTGGATAGAGCAGTCATCATACATCTGAGGCCTCCGAAGAAAGGCTTTAAACGGTCTATCAAGAGGGCCTACCGGTCTGGCGGCGAGTATGGCGATAGAGGGGGCGAAATAGACCTCCTGCTGCGGAGGATGTTTTAGCGGAAAACACTTATAGCAACTAGTTGCGGAGGTATTTGGGTTGGCTACAAGGCATCGGAAAGTACGTAAACAAAGGGGTTCAAGGACACATGGCTGGGGCCAGATAGGCCAGCATAGGAAGACCGGTGCAAAAGGCGGCAGAGGCATGGCGGGAGGACACAAACACAAATGGACAAAGCTCCTGAACACAGATTACTTTGGTGAAAAAGGCTTCACCCCACCGACAGCCACCACGGTGAAGGCCGCAAACCTAATACAGGTCTCGACGATAGCTGAAAGGACCGGGAAGGATGTGGTGAACCTTGCGGAGCTCGGCTACGGGAAGCTTATCGCAGGAGGCAATATCTTAAAGCCGCTTACCATAGTGGTGGATGGCTGGAGTGAGAGGGCTGCTAAGAAAGTTACGGCAGCGGGCGGTAGACTCGTTAAACCAGGCGAGCTGACCACCACATGAGTGAAAAATCCCCTGTGAGAACATTCTTTGAGAAGGCTTCCCGGATACTTCCTGAGATAAAGAAACCGGGCCGGAAGGTTGGGCTCACGGAGAAACTGGCATGGACGGCTTTGGCCCTCATAGTCTATGTTTGGATGGGGCACACATTCCTCTACGGCCTCCCTGCAACACCCCAGCAGGGAACGAGCCCCGTGCTTCTAAACGTCGTCTTCGCACAGAAGCAGGGCACACTCATCACGTTGGGCATAGGCCCCATAGTTACCGCGGGGCTTATACTTCAGCTTCTGGTTGGCGCAGAGCTCATAAGGCTTGACCTAAAGAAAAGCGAGGATAGAGCACTCTTCACATCAGCCAGCAAGTTCTTCGCCATCATCATAACACTTTTCCAAGGTGCCGCATACGTTTACGCGGGCTTCTTCGGCCAAACAAACACATTCCAAAACACCCTCATTTTCATCCAGCTTGTATCGGCGACAATTCTGATAATCCTACTCGACGAGCTGGTACAGAAAGGCTGGGGTCTCGGAAGCGGCATAAGCCTCTTCATAGTCGCAGGAGTCGCTGAGGAGGTATTCGTCTCCCTAATATCACCCATCATACTCTCTGACGGAATATACCAAGGCATAATCCCCGCGATAGTGCAGACGCTTCTAACCGGCAACCTGTCACAAATATTTATCAGGACGGGAGGATACCCTGACATCGTCGGACTGGCCTCAACCATATTCCTAATTCTGGCCTTGATTTACATAGAGGCGATAAGGGTTGAGATACCGATATCCTACGCAAAGTTCCAGGGCTACCGTGCAAAGTATCCCCTGAAGCTTCTATACGTCTCAAACATACCCATCATATTTGCGACAACAGTCTTCAGCAACATCTTCTACCTCGGGAGCCTTGTCTGGAGTAGGTTCAACCCCAACAACGACAATGTATTCCTAAACATAATAGGCACATACACCTACGACCAGCAGCTCGGAACCGTCGTGTCGACGGGTGGGCTTGCATACTACGTAATAGGGCCGAGAGGGCTCACAGCCGTCTTATCAGACCCCGTCAGAGCCATAGTCTACGCGCTCCTTCTGATAGGTTTCGCAGTACTCTTCGCAAAGTTCTGGGTACAGGTGGGTGGGCTTGGCCCTGAAAAGGTGGCAGAACAGCTGATCGAGGCTGGGATGCAGGTGCCGGGATTTAGACGGTCGCCCGAGGTCATAGCCGGAATAATCCGTAAATACATCTCAACAGTAACCATACTGGGGGGCTTGATAATAGGCTTGGTTGCAAGCGTGGCAGACTACTTGGCTGTCTTCGGCTCAGGCATAGGCCTTCTCCTTATGATAGGCATACTCCACCAATACTACCAGCTTCTCGTCCGTGAGCGGTTAACGGAGATGTATCCCGCCTTGGGAAGATTCCTGGGGCGTGAGTAAAATGGTTGTGGAGATGTTGCTTATTTCAGGGGCTGCCGCAGCAATATCCGCCACCACCACAGGCATTCGCCGTCTCGTCTTCAAGAAAGAGGACTATGAAAAGATGGCTGAACTACAGGCCTACAATAAACAGTTGATGGCTGCTACGAGGCAGAAAGACCAGAAAACCCTTCAAAAGCTTCAGAAGAAGAAGGAGTACATGGCCAAGCTGAACGCAGAGATAAGCAAGAAAAACCTCTTCACCATGTTTGGGAGCCTTATTATCTTCTTCACGGCCTACCCACTGCTTGCAGGATATTTCGGACCTGAGGCCGTAGGCGTCATGCCGCCTGGTCTTGACATCCCCTTCGTTTCACAGAACCATGAGCTGGGTTTTTACGGCTGGTTTATCCTGTCATTTTTCGGAGTCGGCTCCCCCATTTCAAAGATTTTAGGTGTGAGCATGGTAGGTGGTGTGGTCGATGGTGAGAAGACGTCTCAGGACAAGGAGCAGGAAAAGAAAAACGATTAGAACACCTACAGGGGCCGTAACGATACATTACGTCGAAGAAAAACCCGGAAGGCCGAGATGTGGTTTCTGCGGAAAACAGGTACATGGGATACCGGCGCAGCCCGGTACAACTCATTCTTCGAGAACTGTCTCAAGAGCCTACGGCGGCGTGCTATGTCCAAACTGTCTTGAGAACGGGTTACTTAACGCAGTCTACGCCGAGTGGGGCCTTTCTTAAAAAAATGTGAAGCAACACCGGCCACAATATCAACAACCTGCTCGGGCTTCATTCTTGTCGTGTCCACTATTAGGTGAAATGGCCTAAAGTCCTCGCCTATCCTTATGCCGTAGATTCGACGGTAGATAGCTGCGCTCTCCCTGTCCCTTTTCGCAAGAATACGCAGGGCCCTTGAAACGGATATCTTGCTGCGTGAAGCCATCCTCTTAGCCCTCACCTTTTTGTCGGCGGTTATCCAGACGTTCAAGCTCCTGCCCTTAAAGAGCCAGGGTATAACCCATGAGTCAACCACAACCCCGCCACGTCTGCAAACCTCAAGGAGCTTCCTGTCAACCCTCCTGTCAAAAGAAGGGTCTTTACCCCTAAGTTTGAGGAACTCAAGCCCCTTGGCTGTCTCCCACCAGCCGGCCCCCGTGGGCCTGTAGCCCATCTCCTTGGCCAGGGCTTTCAAGGCATCCCCGCCTGAGAAATACTTGAGCCTAAGCCTCTTAGCAAGCATTTTTCCCGCCGTGGACTTTCCCACAGCAGCGAACCCTGAAATACATATTACGGGTTTTACAGCCATACGGGCTATCTCTAGACGTTAAATTTATTCTTCACCGGTCGCGGACATGCTTCCGGACGGTTATGTATAAAAGCTGTTTAACACTATAAAATGCGGCCATGGTGTCGGAGGAGCTGCTTGGACGCGTATGCGTCAAGCTCAGAGGTAGGGATGCGGGGCTTAAGGGGGTTGTTGTCTCAACACACGATAGGCAGTACGTAACGTTAACCGGGCCAAAAACATTGACGGGCCTCCGGAGGCGGAAGGTGAACATCCAACACATACTCCCAACACCCAAGTCGGTCAAAATATCGGCCAACGCATCCGATGAAGAGGTTTTGAAAGCGATAAAAGAGGCGGGGTTGGAGAGTTACATGGTTGAAAGGTATGAGGTCTAAACAGCCACCGTGGCTGAGAGAGGCCAAGCTCCTTGTTAAAAGAGAGGCGGAGACCAGCCCTGAGTACGGTAAGCCGCCGAGCATGAGGAGTGTCAAGGAGCTACTAAACATGGGCACGGTCAACTTGGACAAACAAAGGGGGCCCACAAGCCATGAAGTAGCCCACACGGTTAAAAAAATCCTAGGACTGGAGCAGCTGGGACACGGCGGGACCCTAGAAAGCTTCGGGGAAATCCCGCCGTCTCCGGCGTCCTACCTCTGATGCTGGGTGATGCTACAAAGGTCTCACCCGCTCTAATGCAGAGCGGGAAGGAGTACGTGTGTTTGATGGAGCTGCACGGCGACATATCTCACAGCGAGCTGACTGAGGCCTTAAACTACTTCACCGGGGACATATACCAAGTCCCACCTGTCAGGGCCGCTGTGGCGAGGAGACCGCGGGTCAGAACTGTTTACTACATGGATTTGCTGGAGGCTGAGGGTAGGTTTGTTCTCTTCAGGGTCGGCTGCTCGGGTGGGACTTACGTCAGAAAGCTATGCCACGACATCGGTGAATACGTGGGTGTTGGAGCCCATATGGAGGAACTGAGGCGTACACGTGCGGGGCCTTTTACGGAGGACAAGTCGGTGAGCCTTCTGGAGCTCTACGAAACTTGGCTAAACTACCAAGAAACAGGGGACGAGACAAGAATCCGCCAGATAATAAGGCCCGTGGAAGAGGCCGTAAACCTGCTTCCCAAGGTCTACCTTTTGGATACAGCGGTGGACGCTGTATGCCACGGCGCGGACCTGATGGCCCCCGGAATATCAGTTCTCGAGTCCGGGATATCGAAGGGTGATATGGTTGCTCTGATGACTTTGAAGGGGGAGCTTGTTGCGCTGGGGTATGCTGTGATGACAAGCGAGGAAATGCTCTCTTCGTCCGAGGGGGTTGCCGTCGACGTGAAACGAGTAATCATGGAAAGGCTAACATACCCGCCTGTGTGGAAAGGTGGGCTAAGGCATAGAATCGAGTAGACTACAGCAAATATAAAACCACGCCGACACATCTTAAAAACAGAGGCCGGGGTCCCACAGCCTGGTAGTGGGCAGGCCTGGAGAGCCTGTGGCCTTCACAGGCCGCGTGGGTTCAAATCCCACCCCCGGCGGTAAAGTTTTATCCTATGAAAGGCTGTAAATGGTTGGAGAATGTCTGGTAGGCGTAGGATGGTTGGTTTTCAGGCTTTGCTGGGCGTGGATGAGGCATTGCGCAGGGTTTTGGAGTATGTTCC
>OGCH01000019.1_pt1 | contig 115448 bp, 113 predicted proteins | sample 1570111 | NCBI WGS metagenome assembly OGCH01 (sample SAMN03436243, study PRJEB24508) | hot springs metagenome | biome: Desert Springs; feature: Hot Springs; material: Water | place: USA: Great Boiling Spring, Nevada | collected 2008-12-01 | depth 0 m m | reverse complement strand
GTTTTGCCGTGGTCTACATGCCCAATCGTACCGATATTCACATGCGGCTTCGTGCGCTCAAACTTCTGTCGTGCCATGGTTTTCTTCCTCCTTCATAGTGTTTTAGCGTGTGGGTTGCAGTGCTTTTTTGCGTTCGATGACGCTCTGTGCGACCTGCGGGGGGGCTTCCTCGTAGTGCGAGGGGTGCATCGTGTAGGTGGCGCGTCCCTGGGTGAGGGAGCGCAAGGTGGTTGCGTAGCCAAACATTTCTGCCAGGGGCACCAGAGCGCGAATGATTTGCGTCCCACCGACGCCCGGCTCAATCATCTCGATTCGGGCGCGACGGGAATTCAGATCGCCAATCACATCGCCTGTGTAGGCTTCTGGCGTGGTGACTTCGAGTTCCATGTAAGGCTCCAGCAGCACGGGCTTAGCGCGTTGCACCGCCTCACGGAAGGCGATGGAACCCGCAATCTTGAACGCCATCTCGCTGGAGTCGACTTCGTGGAACGAGCCATCCACGAGGCGTACTTTCACATCGACGACGGGGTAGCCCGCCAGTACGCCCGATTCGGCTGCCTCGCGCACGCCTGCCTCCACGGCGGGGATAAACTCGCGTGGGATCACGCCGCCAACAATCTTGTTCTCGAAAATGATTCCGCCGTTCGCTTCCGCAGGCTCAATCTCAATCACGCAGTGTCCGTACTGCCCGCGTCCACCCGACTGACGCACGAAGCGCCCTTCGGCTTTCGCGGGGGTGCGAATCGTCTCTTTGTAGGCGACCTGCGGGCGTCCCTGATTGGCTTCCACTTTGAACTCGCGCTGGAGGCGATCCAGGATAATCTCCAGATGGAGCTCGCCCATCCCCGAGAGGATGGTCTGCCCTGTTTCGGGGTCCGTGGAGATGCGCAGGGTGGGGTCTTCGGCTGCCAGTCGCTGGAGCGCGGTCGCCAGTTTGTCCTGGTCGGCTTTGGTTTTCGGCTCAATCGCGATTGAGATAACGGGTTCAGGGAACTGGGGTGGCTCCAGCAGGATGGGATGGTTGGGGTCGCAGAGGGTATCGCCCGTGGTGGTTTGCTGGAAGCCGATGATGCCCACAATATCGCCTGCGAACGCCTCTTCAATATCTTCGCGGCGGTTGGCGTGCATTTGCAGGATACGCCCGATGCGCTCGCGCACATCTTTGGTGGCGTTATAGATGTAGGAGCCTTTCGTGATTTTGCCCGAATAGAGGCGGACATAAGTGAGCTTGCCCACGAACGGGTCGTTCTGGATTTTGAAGGCAAGCCCACACACAGGGGCGTCATCGGACGGCTCACGGGAAATCTCCTCGTGGGTCTCCGGATGAATTCCCTTCACGGGACCGATGTCCAGCGGCGAGGGGAGGTAGTCCACCACCGCATCCAGCAGCAGCTGGATTCCCTTATTTTTGTAAGCAGAGCCGCACAGCACAGGCACCAGTTTGAACTCCAGCGTGCCTTTGCGCAGGGCGCGCTTGATTTCTTCCTCGCTGATTTCGCCCCCCTCGAGGTAGCGCTCCATCAGCTCGTCGTCCATCTCCACCGCCGCTTCAATCATCTTTTCGCGCCACTCTTCTGCCTGGGCGCGTAGCTCGGCGGGGATTTCGCGGTACTCGTACTGATTGCCCTTCTCGTCCAGCCAGTAGACCGCCTTCATGGCGATCAGGTCAATCACGCCCTGGAAGTTTTCTTCCTGTCCCAGTGGGATCTGGATGGGCACGGCGTTGGTGTTGAGACGCTCGCGGATGCGATCCACAACGCGGAAGAAGTCGGCGCCCACGCGGTCCATCTTATTGATGAACGCGATTCGGGGCACGCGATAGCGGTTCGCCTGACGCCAGACGGTCTCCGATTGGGGCTGGACGCCTCCGACGGCGCAGAAGATGGCGATGGCTCCGTCCAGCACGCGCAGGGAGCGCTCCACCTCTACGGTGAAGTCCACATGTCCGGGCGTGTCGATGATATTGATGCGGTGATCCTTCCAGAAGCAGACGGTCGCGGCGGAGGTGATGGTAATCCCGCGCTCCTGCTCCTGTTCCATCCAGTCCATCGTGGCAGTGCCTTCATGCACTTCCCCCACCCGGTGAATGCGCCCCGTGTAGTAGAGGATGCGCTCCGTGGTGGTCGTTTTACCCGCGTCAATATGCGCGGCGATTCCGATATTGCGTGTTCTTTCTAACGGATACTGTCGAGCCATCGCTTGAGACCTCCTTCGTCACCATCGGTAGTGCGCGAAAGCGCGGTTCGCTTCCGCCATACGATGGGTATCTTCACGCTTTTTATAAGCCACTCCTGTTTTGTTATAAGCGTCTAAAATTTCCTGAGCTAAGCGTTCGTAGGCAGGGCGTCCTGTCTTTTTGCGCTGGACAGCCTGAACAATCCATCGGATGGCAAGCGAGCGGCGTCGCTCTGGACGCACTTCCATCGGCACCTGGTAGGTCTGACCGCCCACGCGGCGCGGTCGGACTTCTACCTGTGGCGCGACATTCTCAATCGCTTGCTGGAAGACCTCCAGAGCGGGTTTGCCCGTCTTCTGTTCGATAATCTCCATCGCCTTGTAGAAGATTTTTTCGGCAACGGCTTTTTTGCCGTCTTTCATCAGGCGGTTAATAAAGCGGGCGACCAGCTCGCTATCGTACACAGGGTCTGGCAGGACAATTCGCTTCGGCACGGGTCCTTTTCGTGGCATAGCGGTTCACCTCTTACTTTTTGGTTGCTTTGGGGCGCTTGGAGCCGTACTTGGAGCGTCCCTGCATGCGCCGATCCTGGTTGCGCGTGGTGGGCTGGATTTCGACGCCGGCGCAATCCAGCGCACCGCGAATGATATGGTAGCGCACGCCGGGCAGGTCCTTGACGCGCCCGCCACGCACCAGCACGACCGAGTGTTCCTGCAGGTTGTGCCCGATGCCCGGGATGTAGGCGGTGATTTCGATACCGTTGGTCAGTCGCACGCGGGCGACCTTACGCAGAGCCGAGTTCGGCTTCTTGGGGGTCATCGTGCGCACGATGGTGCAGACCCCCCGCTTCTGCGGGCAGCCCTGCAGCGCAGGCGATTTCGTTTTCCGTATCTTCGGCTTACGACCCTTGCGTACTAACTGGTTGATCGTCGGCATGTGCCATCCTCCATCATAAAAGAAGCCTCTCACACGCGGGGTGGAGAGGCTCGGTGTGCGCACGGAGGCGCATTCTCCCGGCATCCGCGCTACCGCTTACGGTACCGCGTTCCGAGCCGTATCCCGCGTGGAGTGCCACGCTGTCTGCGTTGTGTTCGGTTCATATTGGCGATGAACCTCCAGCGCATCCCCCAGAGGGGGAGACGCCCCAGCGGAGCATATTATATCCTATTCGATGCGAAAAAGTCAAGGGGTCAAGCCGCCCTGACCCCAGCAGGGTATACTCCAGCCTGTGCTATGACGCTCACGATGCTGGGCTTTGCGCTGTTGATGGTGCTGTTCGGTGCGCTCTTAGCCTATGTCGCCGACTGGCTGGGTCGACGACTGGGCAAGCAGCGTTTGAGCCTGTTCGGGTTCCGCCCGCGCCACACCGCAACCCTGCTGACCACGCTCACAGGCGGGTTGACCGTCGCACTCACCATCGGGGTGCTGACCGCTGTGAACGAGTCGTTCCGTATCTGGATTACGCGCGGCGACCGAATCCTGTACGAGCTTCGCCAGAACGAAACCCGCCTCAAGGAGCTCATGCAGGTCAATCAGCAGCTGGGTCAGGAACGCAAGCGTCTGGAAGACGAACGCAACCGAGCCGCCGAAGCGCTGGAACAACTCCGCCAGCGTTACGAAGCCCAGCTCCAGCAGGTTAAAGCCCTCGAACAACGCCTGACCGACGCCCAGAGCCAGCTCCAGCGAACCCAAAGCCAGCTCGAATCCGAACAGCGGCGCGTGGCGCTCCTCCAGAAGCGCCGTGCAGAACTGGAACGGCTCCGCACCGCGCTCGAACGCAACCTGAACACGCTCCGCCAGCAAATCGCCCAGCTCAAAAGCCAGCAGGAACAGCTGGTGGAACAAAACCGGCGCCTCGCAGAAGATAGCATCACTTTCGCGCGAGAAAACGCCAGGCTGGAGGAAGCGAATCGAACCCTGCAAACCCAGAACGCTGAGCTGACGGCAAAAAACCAGCAACTCCAGCAGGAAAACAAGGACCTGGAGGCGCAGAACGAAATCCTGCTGCGACGCAACACCCAGTACCGCGTGCAGCTGGAGCAGTTGCAGAGTTCCGTAGAAGAGCTGCTCCAGCTGGCGAACCTGCGCCTGAAACCCGTCGCGTTCCAGATCGGTGAGGAGCTGGCGCGAGTCTCGCTTCGGGCAGGGTTGAGCGAGGTGCGCCTGCGGCAGGCGTTGCAGGACCTGCTCACGCAGGCGGATCGGTACGCGCGGGAGCGGGGCGCGCAGGCACCGCCCGGCAAACGCGCTGTGTTCATTCCTGAAAAACGCATTCGGCTCACAGGAGGGCAGGAAGTCGCCGTCGATGAGGCGGAAAGTCTTGAAGCCATCGTGAACCGCCTGCGCGAGGCGAACGAACCCGTGGTGGCGATTGCCCGGGTGCTGATGAACACCGCCGAAGGCGAGCCGGTGCCGATTGAAATCCAGCTGTATCGCAACACGCTGGTGTTTCGTGCCGGCACGCTCATCGCCGAAACGACCCTCGACTGCCGCCCCGATCAGGATGTGCTGGCGCAGATCCTTCGATTCCTGCGCACGGAGGTGCGCGAGCGCGCGATTCAGGAAGGGCTGATTCCTGTGCAGGAACGCGCCCACGAGCCTGCCACCGTGGGCGAGACCGAACCCCGCCTGCTGACCCAAATCCTCCAGCAGGTGCGCGAGTGTCGCGCGTCCCGGGTGCAACTGCGTGCTTATGCCCTCAAAGACACCTATGCAGGCGACCGCCTGCAGCTCCGCTTTGAGGCAGTTGCTGAATCGCGAGCAGGACATGCGCCCTCTCCCGCGAATCGGTAAGTGCTATGGAACGGCTGATTGGCGCTCACATGTCGGTTTCGGGCGGACTTCAGAACGCGCTCTACGAAGGGAAAAAGATTGGCTGTACCGCAATCCAGATTTTCACCTCCAGCCCGCGCCAGTGGCGTCCCGTCGCGCCCAAGCCTGAAGAGGTGCAGCGCTTTGAGCAGGCGAAGCAGGAGACGGGGATTCGCATGGTGGTGTCGCACGCGGCGTATTTGATTAATCTCGCCTCGCCCGACGCCGAGACGCGCCGTAAGTCCTATGAAGCCTACCTCGCCGAACTCCAGCGCTGTGCCACACTCAAAATCCCCTATGCGGTGCTCCATATGGGGTCGAATCCCGATTTTAGCGAGGGCATGCGCCTGCTGATTGAGAACCTGCGCCAGTTGCTGGCGGAAATGCCCGACGGCGTGGCGATTGCGATGGAGACGATGGCGGGACAAGGCTCGGCGCTCTGCTATCGGTTCGAGCATTTCACGCAGATTCTGGAGGCGCTGCCCGACGAGCGACTGGTGATTTGCGCCGATTCGTGCCATCTGTTCGCGGCGGGCTACGACCTGCGCACGCCCGAAACTTACGAAGCCGTGTGGGAGGCGTTTGACCGCGCGATTGGGCTGGAACGGCTCAAGGTGTGGCATCTCAACGACTCCAAAAAGCCGTTCGGCTCGCGTGTGGACCGTCACGAACACATCGGCGAGGGCGAACTCGGCGAAAGCGCCTTTCGCCTGATTATGAACGACCCCCGCTTTGCCCACCTGCCGATGCTGGTGGAAACCCCCAACGAGGAGCGTTTCGCCGAGGATATTGCGCGGTTGCGGGGGTTGATTCAAGCTACTTAGCCCCCTTATACACCTCCACACACCCGAACCCGCCCGAATTCCGCTCACCGATGCCTGCCTCTAGCGCCATCTCAAAATACTCCGGCGGCGCGTGGAACCGATACAGCCCACTCCAGCCCTTGACCCATGTGCCCTTGAAGTTAATCATGTGAAAGTTTTTCTGCAAATCCACTGCATAAGGCACGCAGTAGGCATCGCCCGGCGGGATGTCGCGCCCGAACCAGATGCGCACTTTCTCGCGCAGGTTGGCGATGATCCGCTCGCTGAAGTCGGGTTCTATGGGGCTGTAGTAGTAGGTGTATTTTTCACCGGGCTGGCGCAGGGTCTGGCGCAAGGTAATCGGCGAGAGCGCCTTGAAGATGACTTCGGGGCGATATTCGGGCTGCGGCTCCACCAGCACTTTGTGAAGCGGCACGCGCGTTTCGCCAATCGGCAGCGCGCCCTGCGTGAGCAGATGAAGCATCAGCGACTCCAGAAACTGGCTGTTGGGCGAGGCGATATACAGAATCGCGCCGCGCGGAAAGCGCAGGTGGTCGCCCTCGCGCTGAAAATCGCCCATCAGGCGCGAGAAAACGAAAAACCGAAACCGCTTGCCCCCCTCCCCAAAACCTTCGTTGTGCAACCGCTCTGCCAGATGAGCGTCCAGATGGTGATAAATCAGCGATTGCAAAAAGTAGTTGTAGTGCGACGGGACTGTGAACGGCGTGCGTCGCTCACCCAGATACAGTTTCAAGCGCATTCCAGAACCTCCCGCACGGGAGTTTACCCGATTCGCTCAGCGCACCAGCGATTGCCCGCGCGGTTCGGGCAGGCTCCAGGGGGTGCTGATTTTGCCCGATGAGTCGCGCTCAATCAGCAGGATGGCAGGACTGCGCGTCGCCACATGCCCGTCGGCGTGGAGCACATTCACGCCCTTGCCGTGAAACGAGCGCAGGTTATCCGCAATCCAGTCGCCGTTTGGGTCGCGCCGCCACACCGCCAGCCGCGCGATAAAGCGCGATTGGGGCGTCGGGCGGAACAGGGCGTCATCAAAGCTCAACACAAAACCGTCGTTGCCCCCTAAGAGCGGAATGGGGTCTATAGTCCCCAGCTGCCCTCCTGCCACGCTGTCGGCAATCAGCACTGTGGCGCCCGGATTGGGAATCGACTCCAGCTTCTGCCCCGAAAGAGGCAGATAGAACCCATAGGAGAGCCGCAACACCTGCCCTGCCTTGCGCGGATGGGTAATCTGCGTGCTACCGCGAAGCGGGTCTGCAGGGCACCGAAACACACGGTTTAAATCCTTGCGCACATAGCCGCTGATGCTATGCACCCAGCACAGGGGCAGTCCCTGCTCATCGCGCGCGGGCTCGCCGTTCCCCTGCGCGTAGTAGGCTATTGGCAGCGCGCTGTTGAAGTCGGTCTGGTAGAGCGTGATGGCAGTCGCCATCTCCTTGAGGTTCGAGAGGCAGTCGGCAGTGTATTTGATGTCCACAATCTGCCGGTAGAGGGGAATCAGCACCAGTACGACCACCACCAGCACGATGCCGAGGGTGATTTTCTCCAGTCGGGTCAATCCGTAGCGGTTCATCGTGCGTAAGAGAGGTAGCCTTCGTCCCAGAAGCCCAGCTCCTGCAGGAGCTCGCGTGCTTTTTCGCGGTTGACCAGCAGGTTAGTGCCCCTGCCGTCGCGCACGGGGAGCGTTTCGGTGCGGATGCTGGTATCGGGCAGCTGGCGTGCGAACAGGGCGAGCGCGAGCATCTGCTCGTACTCCATGGTGGTGCGGATGTGGCGGAGCGCGGCGCTCAGCGCATTCGGCGCCTTAAGCCACACGGAGGGGTCTTTCAGGCGCTCCTTGACCGCCCGCATAAACTTCTGTTGACGCTCAATCCGGTGAAAATCGCTATCGGAATGGCGGAAGCGCACATAGCCCAGCGCCTGCTTGCCATTCAGCAGTTGCAAGCCCGGCTCTAAATCAATATGGAGGTCGCCCCAGTTGTCGTGATAGTGCATCGGCTTCTCCACATCCACCCACACGCCCCCCAGCGCGTCCACCGCTTCTTCAAACGCCTTATAACTGACAATCACCACATGATCAATCCGAATATTGCCCAGCAGCTGGCTGACGGTCTCCACCAGCAGTTGCGGTCCGCCCAGCACATGGGCGGCGTTGATCTTGCCCCAGCCGTGTCGGGGGATGCGCACCAGTGTGTCGCGCGGGATGGAGAGCGCGCTGATACGCTGGTTTTTGAAGTCAAACTGCGCCACCACAATCGTGTCGGTTCGCGCGGCGGTTTCAACAACGCGCTTGCGCCGGTCGCGGTTCTCATCGGCGCCCACAATCAGCACCGTGATACGGTCTTTGCCCGGGAAGGCGTTTTCGGGCTTGGTCTCACCGCGGATGTAGGCGACGACGGCACGCCGCACTGTGCCCTCGCCCGCAAAACTCAGATAACCTAACAGCGCCCCCAGCGTCAGCCCGAACAGCCCCATAAGAGTCCAGAAGAGATACCAGAGCCATCGTCGCCTGCGCCTGGGGCGCTTCGCCTCCTGCTTCGCTGTCGCCGATTTCGCCATGCGCCCCATAGTTTACCCGATGAATCGTTCCAATCGTTCCAGTACCCCATAGCGCGCGCCGCGAACACTCACCCGTAGCGCGGTGTGTTGAAGCGCCTCCAGCACCGCCTGCAGAATCAGCGCGCCAAGCGGCAAAATGGGGGCGCGGTCAGGTTCAATTCCGGGCAGGGCGCGTCGCTGGCTTTCGTCCAGCGCGAACAGTCTCTCGGTCAGTGCGCCGAGCTGGGCGTGGGTCAGCGTTGCGCCATGCACGAGTTGCGGGTTGAAAACGGAATGCTCCCCTGCCAGCATCGCCAGATTGACCCCTGTGCCGCCGATAGAGACAACGCTCTGAACAGGAGGAGCCGCGCTCAGGGGCGTTAGCGCGGTTTTCAGATGTGCCCGCACGGCGTCGGGGTTCTCGCCGAACCGCTCACGCAGGCGGAGCGCCCCTTCAGGGAAGCTGCGGCTCCACTCCAGCGATTCGCGCCCGATACCCACCTCCACGCTCCCGCCGCCTACATCCACCACTGCCAGCGTTCCTGCCTGCCGGAACAGGGGGTCGCGTGCGACCGAGAGAAAGCTCAGCTCCGCCTCCTCTGCCTCTGAAAGCACCCGCACGCGCATATCAGGCGCCAACGCACGCAGGGGTTCCAGCAGCGCCTCAGGATTGCGCGCCTCGCGCACCACAGCGGTCGCGAACGCGATACGATACGCCACCTGCATCGTGTCGCAAACCTCCAGATAGGCGCGAACGGCGTCCAGCGTGCGCCCGATTGCCTGCGGCTGCAGGAGTCGCGCATTGCCAAAGCCTTCCCCCAGTCGGGTGATTCGCGCCTGATCGGCCAACACGCGCCAGCCAGAACCCGCTTGCTCCGCAATCAGCAGCAGCACCGAGTTGGAGCCGATATCAATGATGCCGACTCTCATGGCAAATCTTCCCAGTGAGCGGAGCGCACCTCAGGCAGCTGAAGCAGGTCGTGCAAAATCGCTTCGGGGGCATGCTCATGAAGCATCTGCACCTGCAGGGCGAACACGCGCGTGTTGGGCACATCGGGGAACTCCTGTCGGAAGGCGGTCAGCTCCGCGCGATGTTGCGCCAGCACACGGAACACCCCGTCCAGCTGCGCCGTCGCTTCCAGAGTCACCCACAGGGTGGGCGTGCGCAGATGGCGCTGGATGCGCTCTTCGGGAATACGCAGCAACACCAGCGCCGCGTAGGTGAACAGCGTCGCGACCAGCGCCAGAACATAGTATTGAGGTGTGCCCATTCCCACCGTCATCCCAATTGCCACCACCACCCACAGGCTCGCGGCGGTGGTCAGCCCGCGTACCACACTCCCCTGTCGCAAAATCGTGCCCGCACCGATAAAGCCAATCCCGCTCACAATCTGCGCCGCGATTCGCGAGGGGTCCGAAGGCGACACAAACGCCCGCGAGATAATCATCATCAGCGTCGTGCCCAGACAGATCAGCACATGCGTGCGGATGCCTGCAGGACGCCCCCGACGCTCGCGCTCCCAGCCAATCAGCGCGCTCAACACCAGCGCAATCAGCAACTGCACACTGACATGCCCAATCTCGTGCCAGTTAATCGCCTGCACGGTGTGAAGTGTACCTGAAGGCACATGGTACACTATCTTTCGTGAACACTTTTGGGCATCTGTTTCGGATTACCACCTGGGGCGAGTCGCACGGGGGCGCGGTCGGCGTTGTGGTGGACGGTTGCCCGCCCCGAATCCCTATCAGCGTGGAAGCCATTCAGTACGAACTGGATCGGCGCCGACCGGGGCAAAGCAAACTGGTGACCCAGCGCAAAGAGAGCGATACGGTTCACATTCTTTCTGGCGTGTTTGAGGGTCAGACACTCGGCACGCCGATTCTGATGCTGGTCTGGAACGAAGACGCCCGCCCCGAAGCCTATGAGCCGTTTGCCCATCTCTATCGCCCTTCCCACGCCGACTACACCTATCAGGCGAAATATGGCATCCGCGACTGGCGCGGCGGCGGACGCAGCAGCGCGCGCGAGACCGTTGGGCGCGTGGCAGGCGGCGCGGTCGCCAAGCAGGTGCTACGCACGCTCTGGAATGTGGAAGTGCTGGCGTGGGTGGAGCAGATTCACACCATTCGCGCCGAAATAGACCCCAGCACCGTCACGCTGGAGCAGGTGGAAAGCAACCCTGTGCGCTGCCCCGACCCCGAAACCGCGCAGGCGATGATTCAGCATATTGAAGCCATCCGCAAAGAGGGCGACTCGGTGGGGGGGATTATCCGCTGTATCGCCCGCAATGTGCCGCCCGGCTGGGGCAGCCCCGTGTTCGATAAACTGGAAGCGGACCTCGCCAAAGCCGTGATGAGCCTGCCCGCCACCAAAGGCTTTGAAATCGGCTCCGGGTTCCGCGGCGTGCTGATGAAGGGGAGCGAGCATAACGACGAGTTTTACACCGACGAAACGGGGCGCATTCGCACGCGCACCAATTTCTCAGGCGGCGTGCAGGGCGGGATCAGCAACGGGGAGCTGATTGACATTCGCGTCGCCTTCAAGCCGACCGCCACCATCTTCAAACCCCAGCAGACAGTGGACGAATCGGGCAACCCTGCTGAGCTGAAGGCGAGAGGACGCCATGACCCCTGTGTGGTGCCCCGCGCCGTGCCGATTGTGGAAGCGATGGTGGCGCTGGTGCTAACAGACCACGCCCTCAGACACCGCGCCCAGTGCGGCGGCTAAGGCAGGAATCGGAACCGAGTCGGACAATTCAAAAAGCCTGCAAGGAGCAGGTGCTATGAAACGACTCAAAGGAAGCCCCAACGAGCGGGTTCGGCTCGCGATTATCGGATGCGGTGGAATTGGACGCTATCACTATAGCGTGTTCAGCCGCTTCGCCAACCGGTGCGAGATTGTCGCCGCGGCGGATGTGTACGAAAAACAGCGCAACGAGTTCGCCCAGATGACAGGGCGCACCGACCTGACCCTTGTCTCGGACTACCGACGCCTGCTGGAGCGCAAAGATATCGACGCCGTGATTGTCGCCACGCCCGACCACTGGCACGCCCGCATCACGATTGACGCCTGTGAAGCGGGCAAGCATGTGTATTGTGAGAAGCCCGCCTCGCATAATGTGGCGGAAGGGCTGGCGATGGTGCATGCCGCCCGCGAACACAAGCGCGTCGTCGCCATCGGTCTCCAGCAACGCAGTGGCGAGCATTTTCAGGAAGCGATTGAGATTGTGCGCTCCGGTAAACTCGGCAAAATCACGATGGTGCATTGCTGGAACATGGACAACGAGTCGCCCGACGGTATCGGCAACCCACCCGACAGCGACCCACCTCCCGGTCTGGACTGGGACATGTGGCTCGGTCCTGCCCCCAAGCGACGCTACAATCCCAACCGCTGTATTTATCATTTTCGCTGGTTCTGGGATTACGCAGGGGGCAAAGTCGCCGACTGGGGCGTTCACCTCATCGATATCGCGCTCTGGGCGATGGGAGAGCATAACCCCGAAACCATCACGGCAATGGGCGGCAAGCTGGCTCTGCGCGATAACCGCGAAACGCCTGACACCATCGAGTGCCTCTGGCGCTTCAAGGACTGGGTGCTGGTCTATAGCCATCGCGCGGCGAACGGCTACCCCCTCTACGGACGCGGTTACGGGACGATGTTTTTCGGCACGAACGCGAGCCTCTATGTGAACCGTGAGGGGCTGGAAATTCACCCTGAAAAAGAGCGCGTGCCTGCCTACAAGCGGGGCGGCTCCGCTCAGAGCGAGCCACACGCCGAAAACTTCCTGCGTGCGATTCAGGAAGGCGTGCCGCTGATCTGCGATGTGGAAACGGGCGTGCGCTCCACGATTGTGCCCCTGCTGGGCAATATCGCCTACCGCGTCGGGCGCACCCTGCGCTGGGACGCCCAGAAGGCGCAAATTGTGGGCGACCGCGAGGCGAACGCTCTGCTCGCCCGCAACTGGCGCGCCCCATGGGGCATCCCCAAACGCTACATCAAGCCGATTGGGTGAAGCTGATGCGAGTCGCCTTCTTTGATCTGGAAGAGTGGCAGGGCGACTATCTCCAGCGCCAGCTGGATCAGATGGGGCTGGCTGAGACCGTGCAGGCACAGTATTTTACGGACCACCTGACCCCCGAAGTGTGCGATTCGATCGCGGACGCGGAGGCGGTGGCTGTGTTCGTCTGGACGAAGCTCACAGCGGAGGTTCTGGCGCGGCTGCCCCATCTGCGCCTCGTCCTCACCATGTCCACAGGGTATGACCACATCGATTTAGAAACCTGCCGTGCGCGGGGGATTGTGGTGTGCAATGTGCCCCACTACGGCGAGAACACGGTGGCAGAACACACCTTCGCGCTGATTCTTTCGCTCTCGCGCAAGCTGCACGAAGCCTACTTTCAGGCGATTCGTGGCGAGTTTCGCATTCGCGACCTGCGCGGGTTTGACCTCTACGGGAAAACGCTGGGCGTGGTGGGCGCAGGCAATATCGGCTTGCATGTGATTCGGATTGCCCGCGGGTTTGGCATGCGCGTGCTGGCGTACGACATCAACCCACACCCTCTGCTGGCGGAGGTGCTGGGCTTTACCTACACCGATCTGGATACGCTGCTGGGCGAGTCGGATATCGTCTCGCTCCATGTGCCTGCCACGCCGCAGACCTATCACCTCATCAATCGCGAAACGCTCAGCAAAGTGAAGCGCGGCGCTTTGCTGATTAACACGGCGCGCGGTTCGGTGGTGGATACGGAGGCGCTCCTCTGGGCGCTGGATAACGGCATTCTGGCAGGCGCGGGACTGGATGTGATTGAAGGCGAGGAGTATATTACCGAAGAGAGCGCCCTCTGGCGGCTACCCCCTGCGGAACAGACCCTGCGCAAGGTGGTTCAGGCGCATATGCTCCTCAAACGCGAGAATGTGGTATTCACGCCCCATATCGCCTTCAATAGCCACGAAGCCGTGCGGCGCATTCTGGACACGACCCTGCAGAATCTGAAGGCGTTTTTGCAGGGGCGCCCGCAAAACTGCGTTGTGCCTCCCCCTTAGCGCGAAGTGGAGCGATTCTGCTCCCCAATCACCGCAAACTTCCCTCGAAACTTGCAACGAATTCAACACAACCTGAGTCTTCCTTCTGTGTGAAGGGAGTGCAGGAGCCGCACTGTGGCACTGCCCCTTCGAAAGGAGGAGTGAAGGATGAGATCCACCAGAAGTTCTGGGAGCGCGCCGAGTCCCTGCCGATGGCAGGCATCGCTGGCAGTGATGTTGATGCTGAGCTGCGTCGCGCCGAGCCTTGCCCAGTGGCCTGAGGATCAACCTCGCCCTTACCACGCGCCTGTCCGCAGTCCAAGCGGCGAGATTATCTACGGGGATGTGCATGTCGGAGTCGGCTGGTACAACGGGAACAAAACGATGAGCGCCGAGTTCACTTTCCGTCAGGGTTTCGCCGTCCTCGACGACTTCTTCGACTTTCACTGGTTCCAGATAATCAACAGCGACACATGGCCATTGAACGACTCGAACGGGAACCGCCTCACACCGCCCTATGTGGACACGCCGAATGGAGGGTATCAGGGTCAACCTTCTGATGACCACCCCTTCTACTGGGATCGCGATGAATGGGACGACGCCGATAAACGCGTGGAAGGTCAGTTCAGTCGCATCTGGGATTATCCTAACGCACCCCAGAAGCGCGACGAGCCAGGAGAGGTGCTTTTCAAGACCTTTCTCGTCATCACCGACAACGGACAGGACCATTTCTGCGAAGAGAATGTGTTTGGCAAGATTCTGGGTTTCTCATGGGCAATCGGCTCGCGCCGGAATAATCAGGGCGGGCTGGATAACTATGTGGAATTTCGCGGCTGGATTGATATCCGCGCTGAAAAGTCCAAGATCCAGCAAGCATTTGGCAACTCCGGCTTTCAGGGCTGGGATACGGTTCAGGTCCCGGAACCTTCCGCGCTCTTCGCCCTGACCGTGGGGCTGGCAGCGCTGCTGAAACGCCGACGGCTCAACCCATAACCTGCCTGTTTTCAATGGCATAACTCCGATTGGGCGCTCTGCTTCCTGCAGCAGAGCGCTTTTTGTTCCATTTGTAGTATAATAACTCTAATGGAACGGAGTGAAATATTGCGACAAGCAGTGCGTGAGGGCGACGAATCGGCTCTGGAGCGGCTGCTGGAGTGGTGTCGCCCCCTGTTATGGCGCTACATCCGAAAGCGTGCGAAATCGGAACAGGACAGCGAAGACATCTTGCAAGAAGCGCTGCTGCGCGTGGCGCATGCGCTGCCTCTCCTCAAGCCCAACACACCCCTGGAACCGTGGCTGATGCGCATCGCATCGAACTGCCTACACACCTTCTACCAGCGTGTCGCCACTACCGACATCCCGTTCAGCCACTTTGAAACAGAGCCAACCCCACGCGCCCTGCAACAAGAATCGCCCGAACCCAGCATTGTGACGCAGATGGACACAGAGCAGATGGCACGGCAACTTTACGCCATCATCAAGAAGGTCTGTTCGGAAACCGAGCGAAAGATCCTCCTGTTATGCGCCTGTGATGAGACAGCCGAATCGATCGCCGTGAGGCTCAAGCTGACTGTCGGCACGGTGCGCACCCACCTGATGCGCGGGCGCGCCAAAGTGCTGGCTTACATCGTCCAGTATCAGCCTGCGCTGGTAGGTGGGACGGGGCGTATCCGGGACGCGGTGCGCCAGCTCGAAACGCATGGGAAGCCATCCGAGCAGCTAACCTGTGCTGAAGAGTACGCCTTAGCCCACCCGAAGCGCAATCAGCTCCCCCTGCGCCGTGCCTGCCTCAAGATTGCACGGTTTCTGGAATTCCCCCCCGCCCCATAAAGCGGCGAAAACGCAGCCTGAAATGGCAAGGCGCCCTCAGTACGCTCAGAGTGCGTCTTCCACTACTCCCCTGAATGCCCGAAACGGAACAGCACGATCAGCAGGTCGGCATCGTCTACACGCCCATCACCGTTCAAATCTTCAGGCAGGCTGGAACCCGTCCGCCCGAAGACAAACAGCACCCGCAGGAGGTCAGCGTCGTCGATGCGGTTATCGCCGTTCACATCCCCATTTATCAGGGTAGCGTTGAGGTTCATCAGGCAATCGTTCACGCTTACACTCCGCACCACTTTGCGCAGCCAGTGCGTGCCCTGAAGTGCCACATCGTAGACGCCTGCGGGCACCTGATAGAGGAAATAACGCCCATCCGCCTGGAGCGCCACTGTTTCCACACGCAGGAGATTGGGACTCCCTGCGGGGTACACTTCCACTCGAATGGGTTGCCCTGCAGGGCTGCCCTGCCAGTGTTCCAGCGTAATCTGCCCTGATAGGCGATAGGCACGGTCGGGCGCGACGCGCACGCTATAGCTCCACGCGGTCATAAGTTGACTGGACGCCGCCCAGAAACCCACATTATCATCGTTGGGGTTCGTGCTGTAGGTCACCCAGCCTGTAATCGGGAGCGGGTAAGGCAACAGAATCTCGACGGTGGGCGTATTGGATTGCCATGCCGAGCTCCCACCCTGCAATCCGAACATGCGCCCCGTAACGGGAGGGTTAGCAATCCATCCCGAAGACGGTATCGCATAGCGCGCACAGTCCGCATAGGCAAACTGCGCATCCCACAGCGTGCTGGAAACATGCATCGAGGAGAGCATCACGGGCTTGAACGCCTCGCCGGGGCGGTTATCGATGGGAACGGAACCGCTCACCGAGGCGCTCACAAACGCGACCAGCGCATTCGGGCGAGGCGGCAGGAGGCGTACCTGCAGGTTCACCTGCAAGCTGGCAAGCGTGCCAGCAAGCAGCAGCACCAGATCGGAGCCTTCAATTCGGTGGCTCCAGCTCACGGGCGCCCCCTGATAGTAGCGTCCGCCTGACCAGAAAGCGGGCATCAAAATCACCGAAGTGCCCCAGCTGGAGCCAGGACCATAGTTCATGCGAAAGTAGCTGCTGTCAAGGTGCAGAGCAGCGTACTGGGGCGCGGAGGTGCCGTTTTGATAAAAAATCTCCAGCACATTTCCCCGCACCCGTAGACTCCAGCCCTGCGGTGATGCCGTTGTGAGTGTTCCCCCCAGCGCAAGCGTCAGCGCCCAGAAATGACGCCACCCTCTTCTCATCCGTAAGCGCTCCCCGTTCTTTCAGTATACCTGCAGCGCACGGCGAGGGGCGTCTCCATCAGGTATCCTATAGGCGGGATGACAATCAAGCCTGTCGAGTGGCGCGAGGGCGTCGTGCGCATTCTGGATCAGACCCAGTTGCCAGAGCGTGTGGTGATCGACGAATACGACGACTGGCGTGGGGTGGCAGAGGCAATTCGCTCAATGAAAGTACGCGGCGCGCCCGCGATTGGAATCGCGGCGGCTTATGGGCTGGCGCTTGCCGCGCGTTCGTTCCCCGACGAGATGGAAGCGTTCCGTAAGGCTTTCGGCGAGGTCGCGCACGCTTTCGCGCAAACCCGCCCCACCGCGGTGAACCTCTTCTGGGCAATAGAGCGTCTGCAAAAAGTCGTCCAGCAAAGCGCCAGCGCACCAGAAGCGCGCCAGCGCCTGCTGGAAGAGGCACACGCCATCCTCCACGAGGATGAAGAAGCCGATCACCGCATGGCAGAGTACGGCGTCGCCCTGCTGCCCGATAACGCCCGTGTGCTGACCCTCTGCAACACAGGTGCGTTAGCCACCGCTGGAATCGGCACGGCGCTGGGCATTATTCGAATCGCGCACCAGCGGGGGAAACTCGCCCATGTGTACGCCTGCGAAACGCGCCCGCGCCTGCAGGGACTTCGCCTGACCGCGTGGGAGCTCTTGCAAGAAGGTATCCCCTTCTCCGCCATCGCCGACAGCAGCGCTGGCATGCTCATGGCGCAGGGGCAGGTGGACGCGGTGATTGTGGGCGCCGACCGGATTGCCCGCAACGGCGACACGGCGAACAAAATCGGCACCTACACGCTCGCCGTGCTGGCGCATTATCACCGCATCCCCTTCTATGTTGCCGCGCCGGTTTCTACTTTAGACCTGAGCCTGCCCAGCGGCGACGCCATCCCGATTGAACATCGCGACCCGACGGAGCTGACCCATATTGGCGGTCTGCAGATTGCGCCCACGGGCACGCCCGTGTGGAACCCCGCGTTTGACTGCACGCCCGCGGCGCTGATTACCGCCATCATCACCGAGCGCGGTGTGGCGTACCCGCCCTATGAGGGGAGCCTGCGCATGCTGGTGGAGACAGGCGCTCCCCGTGAAGAGTAGGCGCGCTTACCAGTAGTCGGGCGGATCGTAGTCGTACCCGTAATCGTCCAGCTCGCGCTCAAGGTCCTCGTAATATTCCCACTCACCCTCGTGGTACTCGTACTCCCACTCCGCGTCGGCACGCATGTCTTCCAGGGCTACATCCCAATCGTCCCGAAAGCGCTCCTCATAGTCGGGGTCATCGAAATAGTAGACCATCTCGCACCTCCATCGGGTTATAGTATACCCTATGCGAGTATGTTTTGTCAAGTCTGTGTCCGCTTCGGCGCGAGATAGGGAATCCCGCGCCGAAGCGCACGAATTTACGGCTGACAGTCGCTGCACGCACCGCGTGAGCACTGCGTTTGGGTGGTGCTGGGGTCATAGTCAGGTCGGAACAGCCACGGGTTGCAGCCATCCCACCACAGGTTGCCGGGGCGCCCCTGCGAGTCGTACTGCGTGTAGGGGTCGGTACGCCAGTCGGTATCGTTCGGGGCGAGCTGCGCACCCAGCCGACGCCAGCGGGCGCTCCCATCCGCCAGCACGAAGACCGCACCCTGCGCGTGAATCCACATCGTGCCGTCCAGCCCGAACATCACTCCACGCGGATAGGCGTCGGCAACCGCGCCGCCGAGACAGCTGAAGTAGCGACACGGGCGCGTCGGGTCGGTACACTCCAGCGAGGGGTTCGTCAGCGCGAAGCCCTCCACGGATGCTTTTCCGCGCCCCTCCCAGAACACGGGTAGGGCGGAGGGTGCTGCGACTGCCGCCGCGCTCAACCCGTGCAGCAGCCCATTATAGGTGTAGCTGACGCGGGCAGTAGGCGTCGCCGTATAGCTCACGCCACTCAAGCGCACAGCAGCCGCCGAAGGACACGCATAAACGCCCCAGTTCTTGATGTACGGCTGAAGAGCGTTAGACCAGTGAACCTGATAGGCAGCCACCATGGGGTGATTTGGGGACAGGTCAGGACGCCAGTTTGCGGGCGCCGCGTGATAACGGTTCCAGAGCCACGCGCCGCTGCCGCCCTCACGCCCGAAGCCGAGCGGAAAGGTCTCGTCGTAGTCGGTCAAATAACCCGTCAGCGCCAGTCCCAGCTGACGCGAATGATTCAAACAGGCGGTCTGGCGCGCCTTCTCGCGGGCGCTGGCGAACACAGGCATCAGAATCGCCGCCAGTACCGCAATAATCGCTATCACAACCAGCAGTTCAATCAATGTGAACCCTCGTGCATTTCGCATGAGAACTTCCTCCTCCTGATGAAAGTGTGTGCATGCCGATCTGGCATCGGCGTTTGAGAAACGGCTGAATCCACAGCATGCTCAGGTGCTGCGAGGTGAATCAGCAGAAGGAAGCCCCAGGCGGCGCACGCGGGGTTTCGGGGGTGTACTTATAGAGAGGCAGCTTGAGCGGTGCGTCTGCTTTGAGCAGGATGAGGTGGGCAACGGGTGGACAAATCTCGGGCTTCGCTACAAGCGTCGCCGCGAGGGTGATCAGCGGCGTGAGCTTGTGGGGGAGGTCGCCCCGTGGAGGGGTGCGCGGGTGGCAGATGCCACAATCGGCGCAGTTATCGGGGTCTGGTGTGGCGAAACTCCCAGAGGTAGGCTCGCTCCAACAGCAGAGGGTTTTCTGCAGGTCGCAGGCGTACAGGCAGCCCGCCACGACCGCTATCGGCGCTCCCATCAGCCAGAGCGCCAGCATCCACGCCAGCCATCGGAGGAGTGAGATTGGCATTGGTTGTATTATACCACTCCCTACGGGTGTGCCAGCTCACGGAGGAGTTGCTCACACGCCTGATGGGCGGCGTCGCTCCCACAGTTCGTTACAATTAGCCACCCACGGTCCAGCGCAGGTGCCAGTACTGCCAGCGCATACCACATGGTGTTGCTTCCTGCATGCATGAGCACCTGCCCCTTCGCCCACGAGCGCGATATAGTGCCCCACCCCATACTATAACCCTGTTTATAAGGGTCTTCGTGGAGCCTTCGGGCGGTCTCTGGCTTGAGCAAGGCGGTGCGTTTGCCCTGCGCTATCTGCAAGTGCAGCTGGGCGAACTTCGCCCAATCACGCAGGGCACAGTGAACGGTTCCAGCAGGACCCAGCACGGGCGGATTATCGGCAAGTGGACCAGGTTCCACAGGAGTGCGGCACTGCCCCAGATGTCCGCGTGGTTGGTCGGGCTTGCGAGCTGGCTTGCCTGGCGCCCCGAAGCCAACCCGACGCATCTTGAGAGGATTAAAAACCCACCGCCGCATCAGCGTTTCCCATGGCTCGCCTGTCGCCTGCTCTGCGATGGCGCCTGCAATCATGTAGCCGAAGTTGGAATAGAGCATCTGGCTGCCAGGGGGAGCTGCTGGCTCACGCTGAAGAACCGCCACGAGCGCCTGACGCCGCTGGGTTTGCATATCGCCCGACAGTGCCCGTAATCGCAACATCAGCGCAGGGTCGGGCGCACGGTCTTCCGGAATGCCCCCGCGATGAAGCAGTAGCTGTTCCAAGGTAACGGTGTGGTATGCCTCACGAATCTCAGACTTGAGCGCGGGAAAGGTCTCGCCGATGGTTTGTTCCCATCGGAGCTTGCCAGCATCCACCAGCCGCGCAATCAGAGTAGCGGTCATCGCCTTGGTGCAGGAACCGATGTGGAAGCGGTCTTCCTCTCGTACAGGGGTCTCTTCGTCGGCGCGGCGTTTGCCTGTAAGCGCCACCTCCAGCACGCGCGTACTACTCAAAACCAGAGCGCCCAGCGCAGGAACCCCATGCGCCTGGCGGACTGAATCAACTCGCTGCTCTAATCCACTCATTGCTTTCAGTATACCCTACGAAGTTATGAGGTAGAATTAGCGCAGGATGGCTACCGCTCTGTTGCGCAACAGAAGAGCTGACGATGTGGCAAGCAACGGTTCCGACGCCCATGCGTGGGGTTATCACTATGAGGCGCACACGGGCGGCTTGGTGAAAGTCGGCGTGCGGTGGTACGACCCTGCGATTGGGCGGTTCTTGCAAAAAGACCCGTGGTTGGGGACGCCCGCTTTGCCGCTGACGCTGAACCGATACGGCTACTGCGTAAATGACCTAGTGCAGTGCGTGGATCCGAGTGGAATGCGTTTCCGAAACAGCCGACTAGCTCGCGTTCTTCTAATCTTGGTGGGTGTTGCTGTTTCACCTCTTGACGATTTTTTAACATGGGATCTGCTTTATCTTCTGATTCCAGCGATGCTTGAGCCGCATGAAGAATATGTGAAGCGTTATAGGAAGTGGCTAAGGGAGTACCATTATCCTACCTGTCCGCGTAAACGAGCCAGAGACGAAGCAATTGCAAAAGCAGACGCGAATGGGGGTTATATATCACCACCTGAGTATAAGCCCCTTCAAATCCGTTGGTGGTGAACGAGAATGTGCAACGCCATTGCGCTAGTTTGCTTTCTCGTAGCACTCCTGTATCTGATTGAGGCGGTGTTTGGGGTACAACTCCCCCACCACCGCTATAAATGGCGCATGTTTGCTCGGTGGGGATTTTCCTGGCGTGCAGTTGCGGCGAGTGTGGCTGGATGGTGTATCATAGTCGGTACAGTTTTGATGCTTGTCTGCAGATAGTTCTTATGCTTGCTCCTCTGCGCTCCATGCCCCCACCTCTGCCTGGGCTTTCTCTCGGGTGGATGTGCCAAGGCGCTGGATTCGTTTGGCGACCCTGTGAGCGGCAGCGTTGATGTGTATGCGTGGAACGGCGCGTGGGGCTATCGGTATGAGGCGTCTACGAGCGGTCTGGTCAAAGTCGGCGTGCGGTGGTACGACCCTGCGATTGGGCGGTTCTTGCAGAAGGATCCGCTTCTGCCAATTGGAGAGAACCCTTTTTCGTACTTTTTGATCCCGACGGGGAGGATGCAGTGACCATCGGTTTAGGCGCTGCTGGAACCGCTGCGCTAGCAGATGGTCCCCTTCCAGTAGGTGATGTTGTCGCAATAACAATCCTCATCGGTGTCGGTGTGTATGTGCTATTTGCTAAGGGAGGCAAGCAAAATATACGCGACACAGAATATCGCGAGGTGCCAACCGAAAAGCTGCAGGAGCGACTCCGAGATCCAGAAACTCCGAAAGCGGAGAAAAGGCGCATCCAGAAGGAGTTAAAAGCGCGGGGACAAAGAAACAAGCGCAAGCGAAGAGCTGAAAACCCTGTGCACATCTGCTACATACAGGAGAAACACTATGGTCAACGACACATCGCTGCCTGACCCTGCCTCGGGCAGTAGGGCGCTGCAGGAAGCGAAACACGCTCTCCACGCAGCGCTCTCGTATCCCGATGCGATGGATCGGCTCGAAACTCTGAAGCAAATAATTGAGCAGTTCAACACCGATGCACTGGTGGAAGAGCTGCTGCTATTTCTTGCCGACCCTGATCCACTGGTACGCTGTGAAGCAGTTGAGGCGCTGGAAGAAGCCGCGCGCCCCGAAGTGCATCTCCATCTCGCTGGCTTGGCGATTGCCGACCCTGACTGGCTCGTGCGCGGTTGGGCGCTCGGTGGGCTTAAGGATGCTCCCTACACTTGGGTCAACTCGTTCCTGTGGACGGTGTACCGGCGCGATCGGTCGCATTTCGTCAAGATCAGTGCGCTGGGTACTTTGTTGTACCGAGGTGTCCAAGAGGCATATCCGTTGTTGGTAGAGTATTTATTCTCGGCGCATTATCGGTTCGTGATACAAACTGCGAATGCTCTTGCGCACGCTATAGAGCAGTTGTCGCCTGATACCCTTGCATCGCTGCGGGAAATAATCCAAGAACGACTGCAGGCGTGGCGTTCTGCAGCAGCCGTGGTGGAGGCGCTGGAAAACTGCTTGTCAGACATTGACGCACGACTGGGGGAGTCCGTAAGGTGATGATTGCGTGGGTATCACGGATGTGTATGCGGTACCTGCAGCAGGCAAATATGGTTTAATTCACACGCTGATAGCAGAACGCCGTGGCAACGAGTGGGTACCGATGGTGTATGGGCTGGACCTGCTGCAGCGTGGCGATGTGAGCCAGTACTGGTCGTGGCGCGGTGATTTGGTAGCGACGAACGGGTTGAGTGCGCCAGCGCAGCCCGCGCCTGTGCTGGATGCGTTTGGCGATGTGGTGAGCGGCAGCCCCGATGTGTATGCGTGGAACGGGGCGTGGGGCTATCGGTATGAGGCGCACACGGGCGGTCTGGTGAAAGTCGGCGTGCGCTGGTACGACCCTGCGATGGGGCGGTTTTTGCAGAAAGACCCGTGGTTGGGGACGCCCGCCGTCCAGCTGACGCTGAACCGATACGGCTACTGTGTCAACGATCCTGTGCAGGGCGTGGGTCCTGACGGTCAGAGGGTAAAAAGGAAGATTATTGCAGCTGGGCTTGACATATTATCTATTGTTCGTACTACAGACTTGCATCCTTCTGACCCACCGCCGTTTCAGTCCTCCCCATCGCCAGGAACCAATAGCCCCAAGCCTGCTCCAGCAATACCGAGGACTGCGGATGGCATACATGCCCGAAAGCCTTCGCCAAAGCCCGTAGGAGGAGCAGGAGGGCGTTTTATCCACCCAAGAGGCAGGGGATGGAGGGTAGGAGGCGTTGATTCGGTTACAGCATATGCCTCTCAAAACCCTGAAGACTTCTTGGAAATCTTACGGGACATTTACCCAGACGAATAAGCGGTTACTAACTAATCGTCGGCGAGTATGTCGTAATTTCGGATGAGGTTACTTGCAACCTCTCGCAAAGGTTCTTCTTGCGAGAGAGGGAACCAGATTGCTGCGCGATTACCCTCTCTTGCAAGGGAGGCCTACGAAGTGCGCGGCAGGATATGGTTGCACGAAGGCACAATACATGAACACAACAGTGCGGTAAACTCATGTGTGGAGGAACTTAGTATGACCCTTCGTTCTCAATTGCTGGATGCACTGCGTTTTTACTATTTGCATCAGTATCAGGCTGTCGTAGACTCGGTGAGCGCTTTGGACACAGGTGATGCCGAACTTAGTATTGCCCTCAGGATACTCCAAGCGAAGGCGCACTACTGCCTTTGCAGAAAAGGCGCAGCATATTCGCTGCTCGCGTCGCTGATTCGCCAATACGGTTACTGTGAAAAGACGCTAACAGCCACTTCTCTGCTTGCGCGCTTGTTTCCGACTCACCCTTACAGTAGAAATTGGGTAGAATGGTTGGTGCAGTTTGCGCCCGAGATGTCTGAATCGCACGCCGCATACATTACCGTGCTGTCTTACAACAATCGCAAAGGCGAAATTGAAAAACACTTCAGGCAGTTTTATTCCAATCTCAATCATTATGACAAAGAGTATTGTAGCTTGATTGTAAGTGCTTCTTTAGCGGAACACGAACAGGTAAGAAATCGCTCGAAAGAGCTGTTAGTCTCCTCTGCTGACCCTGTTGACTTTACCAGAGCATTTTTTCTATTTGCATTATCAAGTTATAATCTGCTTAATTCTAAAATAGATGAAACCGTTTTGGCAGCAGAAAGTTTGCTGAATGACCTGAGCCCAATTAGCAACATAGATAGGGCACGAGCGCATTTGGCGTTAGCGCGGCTGTGTTCGTTATACGCAGCAGATGTGCCAAAGACAATAGACAATCTCAAGAAAGCCGTAGAGTCTGGTTTGTACGAGCATCCATATGTTTGGTGGGTTCTGGGCATGCTGTGTAGTGCGCGCTGGAGAGATGTCGACACTGCTATACTTGCTTTGGAGAGGTTTTTGTCTCTGATGTCAGGCTCTGTGAGGGGAGTTTATGACATTTTTACGGAGAGCGTTCACAATGTGTATGAAATGTACGCACACTTTAGTTTGGCTTTTTGTTATATTAACAAATTTAATATGATAAAATCTGCGAAAAATCTGCTCAAATCTTTGTCTAAACTAAAAGCTTATGCAGAGTCCGATCTCGATGCCGAATACTCAAGATATTTCCGTGTTCGCGGTTTTTTTGACTTTGAGGTGCCGTGAAAGTATTCGACGTGGAACGGGGCGTGGGGCTATCGGTACGAGGCGCACACAGGCGGCTTGGTGAAAGTCGGCGTGCGGTGGTACGACCCCACGATTATTCCCGACCTTAAAACCGCCACGGCAGTTACAAGAATGATTGGTGGAGAAGGCGATACTAGTCAAGGTGGCAGCGGCTCTGGAGATAGAACCACAGGAGGAGGCGGAACAGGAAATGGAAATGGTGGCAAGGAAACTGGAAAAGGAAGACCACGCGAACCTTGCATCGGCCTAACGACGCTCGATACTGATGTAAAATACGACCCTGTGGACTCTGCAGAGATACTCCAGGACATCAGGGGTTTCGGAGGGATGTGATATGCTCCTGCGAAGAGGTTCTAATGGAGATGATAATCGTGAACACGAGTCGCAGCTCGCTGTCGTCCGCGAGCTAATTGCATCAGGGCAGGGGGCGGAGGCACTTGCTCTACTGGCAGCGATGGACTTCAGTCTCCTGCCAGATGAGATTCATGCAGATGCGCTCGAACTCACAGGCGACTGCTTCACCGAGCTGTCCCGATATGCCGAGGCGCACGACGCCTACCTGCAAGCGTTGCGCCTGAGAAAAGCGTCTACGGAACTGCATCAGAGAACCCTGTTCAAGGCTCTTTGTAGCGCTCTGCGCGTGCTGGACACAAAGCAGTTCCCCACTTTGGTGCAACGACTGCGCACTGCCGCACAAAACGATGCGATACTATGCTACATCAAGCTGGAAGTGGAACGGATGGCTGCCAACGAAAAATGCAGCTGGGATTACTATCTTGTTGGGATGGCATCTCATCAGCCAGAGTTAGTCGAGGAACTCGTCTCTGTTAACCGGAGCCTCGCTTCATATCGGTTGGAGGAGGCACTGGAATCGCTGTATCCTCTGCTAGAGGGTGGGCGGTTAGCGCTGTGGTTGCAGGCGGCAAGAATCCATCAAGCAATCCAGCAACCCTATCAAGCGATGGCTCTACTGGAGCGAGCGCTGGAACACTTCCCCGACAGCTGGCGTTTACACTATGCGTTGGGGATAGCAGCGGAGGTAATGGTGCTGCACGATCGGGCGGAACACCATTACCGACGGGCGTTAAGTCTGTATCCGAACTCTGGAGAAGCATGGTTTGCGTTGGCACGCGTCTTGCGAGGTCAAGGATTGCTTCCTCAAGCGCGAGAGGCAGTGATGGAATCTCTGCGCTGGTGCAGAAGAAGCGGGTTTCCCCTTGCATTGCGCGAGCGCGCGTTTGCAGAAACCTATCTGGTTGGTATAGACGCCGCTCTCTCATCGGGCATACTGCCTTGGCGACTGTGGTATCATGTTCGGCGTGTTGTAAAATCGTTGCAGCTTACATATCGCTTTGTCCGAACCTGCTGGAAGCGGGTACGGATGCTTCTCAGTGTGTTTGACGAATGAGATGCAGGCGTCTTTTGTCTGAAATATATGCACGCGACAGCGTGTGGGGCTATCGCTATGAGGCGCACACGGGCGGCTTGGTGAAAGTCGGCGTGCGCTGGTACGACCCTGCGAATAGACAATAGCAGGATGTGGGAATATGCGAAAATGGATTACGCAGAACCCGAAATCATTCGGTTTACTGGGATTATTGGTACTTCTCTGCCTCGCCAGCCTCTTCGTTCCAGCATGCCGTTCTCGGATTCCTGCTCACCAGCCTGACGCCGCAAAAATCCCTCTCATATACTGCGGTGGACACTACTATGCCAAAGTGCATATTCAGGGAAAAGAAGGCTGGATGTTAGTGGACACAGGAGCTTCTTGGACGATGTTTTTCCGACAAACACGCGACCTGATCGATTATAGCGAATCAAAAATCACAGAAAATGCTCGATTCCCATTTTTCGAAAAAGCTGTTCCCGCTCGCAAAATCTCTGTGCGAAAGGTGTCTATCGGAAACTGGCAAATTTCACGCCTGAATGCACGGATATTGTATCAAGATTTATCCTTACCTTCTGTCCTGCATGGATTGCCTGTCTTTGGGATTCTGGGCTATGACAATCTCCGACACTGGCGCACAATACATTTCACTCGCAAAATGCTTACTCTGAGTCAGCACCCTATCACAACACCCCCTTCCGTCATAGCCTTCTCCATGAAAGAAATCGGGGGCGTTCCTGCAATCGTTGAGACCATCCAGCAAGATAAGTCAGTGGCGTGGCTTGTAGATACGGGTTATGAGAGCCACATCGTGAGCGCGGAAGCTGTCGGGAATAAGGAAACTTTAGCACTTGCCTGCAGCAAGAATTGTAAGAGGTGTTCAGGGTGCCAGGTGACGATGGTGCAATTGCGTAATCAGCAGGGAGCCAAAATCAGCTTTCCTGCTAAGGTTGTCCCTATAGGCGATCCACCTTTTGCAGAGCCTTTCAGAGCCTCTGGGCAAGGGATTATCGGTGGCACATTGCTGAACCGTTATAAACTTGTAATAGACAACAGAGAAAAGCGAATCTGGTTTGTACCAGTGGTCACTGCAGAATCAAGGGGTACATATGGACTGTCGATTATCAACCGTCGGGGAGAGAAGGCGGTTTATCTGCATTTTGTGCTACCGCAGGTATCTGAAACCCCCAAGACAGCCGTGCGGCTGCGGGCGATAGATGGTGCTCCAGTGGAAGGACTGACAGACTGGGTGCTGAAGCGTTTGTTCTGTTCGCAGGCAGGTACGCGGCTGCGTTTGGCAGTGGAGCTGCCTTCAGGAAAGCGACAGGAAGTTGTTTGCGAGGCTTTTGCCCCTGAAGAGATAGGCATCAATGAGTATTGGGCAGAGACTCGCCGAGGTTCACTGGAATTTCGGCACACGGTGTTGAGCCTGACCTCTGGCGACAGCATATGGACCGTGTATCCATTTGATATTTACACCTACCGTCGGGGTTTCCCCGCTCTTCAAGTGGTTGGGCCTGGCGAAGGTGTGAGAGTAAGGGCGTCTTCTCAAGGCTTGGCAGAGCTGCATCAACGCGGTTCGGAGCAGGAACAGAGGGGCGCTCGTAAGGCAAAGCAGGCGACTTCAAGCGCGGAATCGCGCTCCCCAGACCTCCGTGAACGGAAGAAAAAGCGCTTGGTACTTGAAATGGACATCCGGTACATAGAGCATTTCATTTGTGGGCACAAGTGAAGCCCTGCGAGCAATCGAAGCACAAATGACACGGCGTGGCAGGAGCGCGTGCGCCAGTGTTTTGTCATGTCTCAACCCAGCGCCGAACAGGGATGGGCGGGTAGTAAAGTTCAGCCATACTGGACAGATAAAGCGAGCCTCCCGCCACCAGCGCCTAACTCCTTGGCCGCGAAGGATTAGGGTATACTTTATGCTTGAGGTTCCTTTAAGGAGGTCTCCCGTGAACCGAGTTTCGATTTTTGTCGACGGCGCGAATATGTATTATGCCCAGAAGCGGTTAGGGTGGTTTATTGACTACCGCAAACTGCTCTGTTATTTTCGGACGACTCTTGGCATGCAGGTGGCGGACGCTTTTTACTACACGGCAGTAGACCCCGCCGCCAAAGGGCGCGACGCCACTTTTCACGACTACTTGCTCCATTCGGGGTATGTGCTGCGCACGCGCCCCATCAAGGGCTGCTGCGAGACCCGTGAGGAGCCGCCATGGGAACGAATCGAACTGGCAGTGGAGATTGCGATAGACGCTTTGTTGACTTTAGACCATTATGATGTGTGCGCCATTCTCAGCGGCGACGGCAACTTTGAGCGTCTTGTGGAAGTGTTGCGGGCGAAAGGCAAGCGGGTGATGATTCTGGCGCACCCGGAGATGACCGCGCGCGAGCTGCGAATTGCGGTCGGTCCCCATTTTTATGACCTGCGCGATTTAGAACGCTACATTGCCCGCACCGATCGTGCTCCTGAACCCTGCTTACACGACAAACCGCATGTCCCAGAACCCAGCCACCATGAAGAGTGAAACCACCCCCACGCCTTTCAAATCGGGCTTTGTCGCGGTGATTGGCAAGCCGAATGTCGGCAAAAGCACGCTGGTGAACCATTTTGTGGGGCGCAAGGTAAGCATCGTCTCGCCGCGCCCCCAAACCACACGCCGACGCATTCTGGGCGTGATGAACCTGCCCGACGCCCAGATTGTGTTCGTGGACACCCCCGGCATCCACAAGCCAAAATATAAACTCGGCGAGCGGATGGTGGAAGAGGCGGTCGGCTCCCTGCCTGACGCCGATGTGATTCTGTTCGTGGTGGACGCCTCGCGACCGCCCAGCAACGAGGACCGCATGATTGCCGAAACGCTCCAGAAAGAGGCGAAAGCACCCATTATCCTCGTGCTGAACAAGGCAGACAAACTCCCCATAGACAAGGTAAAACCCCACACCGAAGCCTACTGGGCGCTCGTGCCCAACCATGCCGACTGGATGATGACGAATGCCCTCAAAGGGCACAACTGCGACAAGCTGCTGGAGCAAATTTTGAAGTATCTGCCCGAAGCGCCGCCCTACTTCCCTCCCGACCAGATTACCGATCAGCCCGAACGCCTGTTTGCGGCGGAACTGATCCGCGAAAAGGTGTTGCTCAACACCCGTCAGGAGGTTCCACACGGCGTCGGCGTCGCGATTGAACGCTGGGAAGAGCGCCCTAACGGCGTGCTGTATATTGCGGCGACCATCTATGTGGAGCGCGAGAATCATAAAGGGATTCTGATTGGCGAAAAGGGCAAGATGCTCAAAAAGATTGGTCAGCAGGCGCGACAGGAATTGGAGCTGTGGCTGGGGCGCAAAATTTATCTGGAGCTGTGGATCAAGGTGCGCGAGAACTGGCGCAACAACCCCGCCTTCTTCCAGCAACTGGAAAGTTAGTGGGGTATAATCCCTGCAGATGAAGCGCCTGCTTATACTGGGTTCCACAGGTTCCATCGGACAGCAGACCCTCGATGTGGTGCGTCGTCTGCCCGAGCGCTTTCAGGTGGTGGGGTTAGCCGCGCACAACAATCTCGCCCTGTTGCTGGAGCAGGCGGACGCTTTTGGCGCCACGATGCTGGGATTGCTCCGTGAAGACGCTCCAGAGCTGGTGGTGACTCCTCAGGGCAAGCGACTGCCCGTTTACAGGGGGGTAAAAGGTCTGTGTGAAATGGTGTGCAAGCCAGAGGTGGATCTCGTCGTGGTGGCGCTGGCAGGCATGATTGCGCTTTTGCCAACGCTTACCGCGCTGGAGCATGGCAAAACCGTCGCGCTTTCCACCAAAGAGGTGCTGGTGGGCGGCGGCGCAATTGTGATGGAGACCGCACGACGCACCGGCACGCCCCTCATCCCCATCGATAGCGAGCATTCGGGCGCATGGCAAGCCATGCGGGGCGCCGAACCCCACCAGATAGCACGCCTCATCCTCACCGCTTCGGGGGGACCCTTTCTCAAGCGCCCTCTTGAGACCTTTGACCAGATTACCGTGCAGGAAGCGCTTCAGCACCCCAACTGGAACATGGGCGCCAAAATCACCGTCGATTCGGCAACGATGATGAACAAGGGGCTGGAGGTCATCGAGGCGCAGTGGCTGTTTGACCTGCCGCTGGAAAAGATTGAAGTGCTGATCCATCCCCAGAGCATCGTGCATGCGCTGGTGGAGTTTGTGGACGGCTCGGTGATTGCCCAGCTGAGCGTGCCCGATATGCGCCTGCCGATTCAGTATGCCCTGCTCTACCCTGAGCGCGTGGACACGGAACTCCCCCGCCTCGATTTGCGTAAAGTTTCACAGTTGACTTTTGAAGCGCCCGAAATGGAGCGGTTTCCGTGCCTGCGTCTGGCATATGAGGCGGCGCGAATAGGGGGTACGATGCCCACCGTGCTGAACGCCGCGAACGAGGTCGCCGTACATCTGTTCCTGAAGGAACAGATTCCCTTCACGGCAATCGCTTCATTCGTGGAACAAACGATGCAGGCGCATACGCCCCAGCAGCCGACTCTGGAGACGATTCTGGAGGCGGACCAGTGGGCGCGGGCATATGTTTTGACGCTGGCGGAGCGCCGCGTCGCTGCACCCGGAGGCTTAGCATGATAAGCATAGACACACTGATTGTAGGGCTGTATCTGGTTGGAATCTTCACCGCGCTGGTGGTCGCCCACGAGTGGGGGCACATGTGGGTCGCGAAGCGGTTCGGCATGCGCGTGGAGGAGTTCTCTGTGGGAATCGGTCCCTTGCTGGCGCAGCTGTGGCGCGATCGCACGGGCACAGTCTACACCGTTCGCTGGCTGCCGCTGGGCGGTTTCGTGCGCATTGCAGGCATGATGCCCGACGAAGAGGCGGTTCCGGGGAGTTTTCAATCCAAGCCCCTGCACGCGCGTTTTTTGACCGTGCTGGCAGGACCTGTCGCCAGCGTGCTGTTCGGGTTTATTTTGCTGGTGCTGATTGGCTTGACGGCGGGGCTACCCACCGGCGAGCCGACTCCGCAGGTGCGCTTCGTGCAGCCTGATAGCCCCGCACAGCAGGCGGGTATCCGTATCGGCGATGTGCTGTTAGCCATCGATGGAAAGCCAGTCAAGACAATTGAAGACGCATCCAAAACCATCCGCGCCAGCGCAAACAAGCCTATTACGCTCACCTTGCGCCGCGGAGGCGAGACCCTCACCCTGACCGTCACGCCGCGCCTTGAGGAAGAGCGCGACGAAAAAGGGAATGTGCAGAAGATTGGGCGAATCGGCGTGGTATGGCGTACCGAGCGTCGCCCCCAACCGCTGGGCACGGTGATTGGGCACGCGGCACGCCTTTCGGTGGGGATTGTGTTCGGGATTGCCGATAGCCTGTATCGCTTAGTTTCAGGGAAAGGCAACATTCACGAGGTGGGCAGTATCATTTCCATCGCAAGCGCGACGAGTGCGGCGGCGCAACTGGGTTTTGTGGAGGTCGCCGACTTCGCCGCGATGTTCAGCATCATGCTGGGCGTGGTGAACCTGGTGCCTATCCCCGTTCTGGATGGGGGCTATCTGCTCATCTTCACGATTGAGGCGTTGCGTCGGCGCAAGCTCAGCCCCGAAGCGATGGCGCGCGTGCAAATTGCCGGACTGGTGATTGTGCTGGCAATCTTCATCACGGTCTTTTCGCTGGATATTTACAAGCTGGTTACGGGGAAGCTTATCCGTTAGAGCGTGCGCGTTACCTTCTGGAGTCCGCGCGGCTGGTCGGGGTTCAGGTCGCGTGCCAGCGCCAGATGGTATGCAAACAGCTGCCCCAGCACCGCATACACAATCGGCGAGACCGTTTCCGGCACCGCGACGGGCACTTCAATCGGCGTGCGCGCCAGCCTCAGAATCTCAGGCTGATGGGCGAAGGTGATGGTCTCTGCGCCCCCTTCGCGCAGCTTGCGAGCGCTCTCCAGCACCGTGGGATAGGTCGCCCCATCGGGCGCAAACAGCAGGCATGGGAAGCCCGGCTCTATCAGCGCAAACGGACCGTGCATAAAATCGGCGACAGAGTAGGGCTTGCACAGCACATAGCAGGTCTCTATCAGCTTCAGGGCGGTCTCCATCGCGGTACACTGATTGATGCCACGCGCCAGCGCCACGCATTCGCGCATGTAGCGATAGCGATCCACTACGGCTTCGATCGTCGCGTCCAGAACCAGGGTTTGTTGCACCTGTTCGGCGGTTGTCGCAAGGCTTTCAGGGGCGCTGGCGTTGTCTTTGAGCGCTTCGGAGAGCAGGTAAATCACGCTCAGGGTGGCGGTGTAGGTTTTGGTGGCGGCGACGGCGCGCTCCTCGCCTGCGTGTAGCTCCAGCGCGAGTTCCGCTACCTGCGCCAGCGGCGACTTCGGGTCGTTCGTGATGGCTAAAGTGAGCGCGCCCTGCGCCCGCGCATGGTTCAGATACTCAATCACATCGGGCGCCTGACCTGACTGCGAAATCCCCACCACCAGCGCGCCCTGCAGATTCAGCCGCGCCCGATAGAGCGTCACCACCGACGGCGCTGCCAGCCCGCAGGGAATGCCGTTTTCAATCTCAAACAGGTACTTGAAATATTGCGCCGCGTGGTCGGAAGTGCCCCGCGCCGCCAGAATCACATAGCGCACCCCATGCTGGCGGACGGCGCGCGCCACCTCCTGAACGGCGTGCCACTCGCTGACGGCAATCCGCCGCAGAACCTCAGGCTGCTCGTGAATCTCGGCGTGCATGCGGTATGCGCTCATAACGCCGATTATACCCCGCTCGCCGAGAAGAGCAGGCTGTCGTCCAGCTCCGCAATAGAGCGCACGCCGCACAGGCTCAGCGTCAGGTCAAACTCCGCGATAAAGTTGCGCAGATAGGTGCGCACGCCCTCCTCGCCGCCGATTGCAAGCGCCCACATAATCGGGCGTCCCAGCAGCACGGCGTCCGCGCCCAGCGCCAGCGCTTTGATGGCGTCCGCGCCTGTCCGGATCCCGCTGTCGAACAGCACGGGCACGCGCCCTTCCACCACCTCCACAATATAAGGCAACGCCTCCAGCGCGGGGATGGAGCCATCTACCTGACGCCCGCCGTGATTGGAGACGATAATGCCATCCACACCGTATCGGAGCGCCTCCACTGCGTCGTCAGGGTGCAGAATGCCCTTCAGCAGAATCGGCAGGTTCACCTGCTGGCGCAAAAAGGCGAGGTCGTCCCATGTGAGACTGGGATTGCCGAAAATCTGGGCGAACAGCATCACCGCACTACCGGGGTCTTCCTCAGGCGGGCTGGCGAGCATCGAGCGGAACACGGGGTCGGTAAAGTAGTTGGCTAACCCCTGCGCGTGCATAAACGGCAGGTAGCCGTGGGTCAGGTCGCGCGGGCGCCAGCCGAGCGTGTGGGCGTCCAGCGTCACCACAATCGCCTGATAACCCGCTTTCTCGGCGCGGCGGACGAAACTGGCTGCCACCTCATGATTGCGACTCCAGTAGAGCTGGAACCAGCGGGGAGCATCCCCCATCACTTCGGCGACCTGCTCCAGCGGATAGGAGGAGACAGTGCTGAGAATCATCGGCACACCGAGGCTGGCGCACGCCCGCGCCACCGCCAGCTCCCCTTCCTCGTGAATAATCCCCTGCACGCCAACGGGCGCGACCATGATTGGCGTGGGGTAGCGATGTCCCAGCAGTTCCACGCTCAAATCGCGCTGGGCGGTGTCGCGCAACATGCGGGGCACAAGTTGCCATCGTTCGAACGCACGGCGGTTGGCGTGCGCGGTGGCTTCCGTGCCGGCGCTTCCTGCCACATAGTCATACGCTTCGGGTTTGAGAACCGCTTTTGCCGCCGCCTCCAGTGCCTCATAGGTCAGCGGAAAGGTTTCGGGCGTCCCAAACAGCCCCTTGCGATAAATCTCCAGCTGGCGTTCCATTCCGTTCTGCATCGCCGTCGCCTCCTTCACATTTAACCCTGCACCTGTGCAACGATTCGCTTGAGATTGTGCAAACAGCGCTCCGCGCTCTCCAGCGGCGTCCGGAAGTAGCGCTCCTGTTCCACCACCAGCCAATCCCAGTTGTGCTGAAAGGCGAGCCGTACAATCGCGGTCATATCAATCGCGCCCTCGCCGATTTCGATATCGTGCATCTCAGGCTTGCTCACATAGTCCTTAAGGTGGACGCATCGGATTCGGTGGGCGTAGCGCGCACAGAACTCCGCCGCGTTCGCGCCGCCGTACTCCACCCAGTAGGTGTCGGGTTCCAGATTGAAGTGGGCAGGGTTCGTGTGTTCCAGCAAAATCTCCACGCCCGTTTTGCCGTTGAGGGGCGCGAACTCGTAGCCGTGCAGGTGATAGAGGTATCGGATGCCGCGCTGGGCGAGCTGCTCGCCCGCACGCTGGAACCGTTCCGCAAGGCGATGCCAATCGTCGGCGGTGCGTCGTTGCGATTCGTCAATCCAGTAGGTGATGGCGTACTGGCAGCGGAGCGCGTGGCAGTAGTCGGCAATCGCATCCGGCTCCGATTCGGCTTGCTCCAGCGTATAGCCCAGTCCGGCGACCGCCAGCCCCGTCTCTTCCAGCAGTTTCAGGAGCGCGGGGTCTGGCTTGCCGAGTGCGCCGCCCGTTTCAATCGCGGGATAGCCCATGCGTGCAACGGCGCGCACTGTGCCCTCAAAATCGCGAGCGACATCATCCCGTACCGTGTAGAGTTGCAGGGCGATTTCTGGCATAGTTTGCCAGTTCGCTGAGAGCTGGGAAGTTCCTGCTGGAGAGTAATACCGAGAGAACGGCTTCCTGACCAAACCGAACAGGTAAGGGTGAAAAACGAGCGCGCAACCGCCTCGTGGACATCGGGGACGCCAGCAGATGGGGTATCATGAAAGGATGAAATCCATCAAGGTGCGTGGCACGCTGGTATCGCCGCAGGTAGTGCGTTTACAGGAGCCGCTTCCTTTGCCAGAGGGAGCTGAGGTGGAAGTGTGGGTAGAGACACCACAAGCCAGAGGTTCCCTTCAGCTGATGCTTGCTACTCTGGAAAAGATTCATGCGCAACTGGAAGCCTCAGGACACATACCGCCTACCGCCGAAGAGGTGCTGGCTCGTATTGAGAACGAACGCGCCAGCTGGGAGGAGTCTAACGGTGCAGAGGCGCCTTTATCTGGACAGTAGCGTTGTCATCTATCTGGTGGAAAACACTGCGAAGAAAGGCCCGGTGTTATCGGTCTTGTCCGGCTATCAAAACTACGCGCTATGTTCCAGCTACCTTGCGTTGATGGAATGCCTCGTGAAGCCCCTTCAGAACAGTAACCAGTCTCTTGTGTCCGCCTATGAAGCCTATTTTCAGACCCTGATTCTCATCTCCAGCCCTCGCAAAGCATTCCGTCTGGCAGCGGAAATAAGGGCTTACACGAATCTGCGCACACCAGATGCCCTGCACCTTGCTTATGCCGCCGCTGGCAGATGTGAGGTTTTCCTTACAGGCGACAGAAGACTGGCTTCCGCATGGCAGCAGAACCCGCTGTATCCCTTTCCACAGGGTGTGATTGTGGTCTGAAGCTTCGCACAACTCAGGCAAGGATACTGAAGTGAAACAAGTTTTTAAAGCCCCTAACATCACTGCGCCATCTGCCTGAGAATGCCTTCCAGTGCCTTCATTTTCGCGCCGTAGGTTGCCCAGTCGCCTGCTTTGAGAGCGTCCTGCGCTTCGCGATAGAGCTGGTTCGCCCGTCGCGCCAGCGATTTGAGGTCAGCAGGGGCAGCCGTCGGCTCCGTAGGGCGTGTGGTGGGAACCTCGGCGGGCGTGCGCATGTTCAGCAGTTGCGCCAAGCCCTCCTCCACTGTTTCGGTCATCACCACACGGTCGCCACTGGCTAAAATCACCCGTTTCAACTCGGGAATCGCCCCTTCCGCCACCGCACGCAGGTAGATAGGGCGGAAGTAGAGCATCGCATTCCCCAGCGGAATCACCAGCAAGTGCCCCCGAAAGACCTGCGTGCCCTGCTGGTTCCACAGGTTAATCTGCTGCACGATTTCGGGCACCTGATTGATTCGCGCCTCAATCTGGCTGGGACCATAGACCGTGCGCTCTTTGGGGAAACGATACAGCACCAGTTCGCCGTAGCGGTCGGGGTCGCAGTGTCCTGCCAGCCAGCCCACCAGATTGGGGCGGTTCAGCGGCGTGAAGGGGATGGTCAGGATGTAGCGCGGGCGCTGTTCGCCTGGGGGTTGCATAATCACATAGTAGGGCGCCATCGGCACTTCTTCGTTGCCTGTGGGGCGTTCGCGCCCGATTTGCCACACATCCTCTTTGTTGAAGAAGATTCGGGCGTCGGTGGTGTGGTACACCTCCAGCAGGCGCGCCTGAATCTGGAACAGGTCTATCGGATAGCGGATGTGCGCTCGGAGCGCAGGAGGCATGGCGTCCAGCGGCTTGAAGGTGTTGGGGAACGCCTGCGCATAGGCGCGGATGATGGGGTCGTTCGGGTCGGCGATATAGGCGTTCACCTCGCCCGTGTAAGCGTGAATGGTAATCTTGACCGAGTTGCGCAGGTAGTTGAACTGGCGCAGAACCCCATCCCGCACAAGGAACGGCTTGCTGTAAGGATAGTTGCGGGTGTGAGTATAGGCGTCGTACATCCAGATGATTTCACCATTTGCGACGACGGGATAGGCGTCATCGTCAAACAGCAGGAAGGGGAACATGGCACGCACGCGCTCCTGAATCGAGCGGCGCCACAGCAGGCGCGATTCGGGGTTCAGGTCGCGCGTGAGCAGGATATTGCGGTCCTGCAAGCGGATGGCGAACAACAGGCGCGTCAGCAAGCCGCCAATCGGAATGCCCCCATCCCCTGCGTAGGTGGTGTAGACATTCTCTTCGCTGCTGCCCTCCCCTGTGAGCATGGGATAGTCCAGCTCTTTGAGGTTAGAGCGTACAATCGCGTAGTCGGTTGTGTTTTCGCCGAAGTAGACGGCGGGATTTTTGAGGGGGATGGCTTCGGGCGTGGTGGGAGGCAGGTCGCGCATCCACAGCACCGGCTGACCTTCGGGCGTGGCTTCGTTCACAGGACTCATCACCATGCCGTAGCCGTGCGTGTAGAGCAGGTGCAGGTTCTGCCAGCGTTTCGCCTGCGCGGGCAGTCCCTCCAGATTCAGCTCACGCACCGAGAGCAGCACTTGGCGCGGCGTGCCGTTGACCTCATAGCGGTCTACATCGATATCCACGAACTGATAGTAGGGCTTGAGCGCCTGCAGGCTGTTGTAGACCTGTCCCAGCGGGCGATAATCCCACAGGCGCAGGTTCGCCAGCGTGCCCTCCGCGCCTTTGAGGTCATCAGGGGTCAGGTTAGAGCGCACATTCATCACACGCACGGCGATTCGATCCAGCCCGTAGGCGCGGCGCGTCGCTTCCAGATGGTACTGGATATATTTGCTCTCGCGCTCCAGCTGGTTCGGCACGACCACAAACTGCTGAATCGACGAGGGATAAACCAGGCTCGCCCCAACCCAGAACAGCATCACGACCGCGAACCCTCCGATTGGCAGGAGCAGCCCTGCGCCCGGACGCAGGCTAATCAGACAGAGCAACGCCACTCCCAGCAGCCCGAACACCGTAATGTTCAAAATCGGCAAGGTGGCGTGAATATCGGTGTAGCCCGCCCCGAAGAACTGGTCATGCTCCGAGAAAACGAGGTCGTAGCGCATCAGCCACAGATACCACGCGAACGACAGCAGAAACAGTGCCGCCAGAATCAGCAGGTGTGGCTTCACGGAAGGCAAGAAGGTGGGCATCCCACCCAGCCAGCCCAGCGCACGGTTGAAATAATAAAACGCGCCCACACCCACCAGCACCACCAGCAAGCAAAATACCAGCAACCCCGCTACAAACGATAAAAACGGCAATCGAAACACATAAAAGCCAATATCCAGATTGAACAGGGGGTCTTTTGTGCCGAAGGTCTGGGCGTGCTGGAACAGCAGCAGGTCGTTCCAGTAGGCGGTTGCCGACGCGCCCACAAACAGCGAGAAGACCAGCGTGCCCAACACCAGCAGATAGAAAGTGCCCCGCCGCACCGCGCGCGTGATACGAATAATCCGCCCACCCCGCAACACCAGCTCTGGCTCCTCGACCGAACCCGCAATTTTATTCGCAATCCAGAGGTTCACAAACGCGAACACGAAAAACCCAGCCCCCACCAGCCCGAACAGCGTCCACTTCAGCCCGAGCTGCTTGCTAAACAGCTGGGGGTAGCCCACATCGTGCGTGAACCAGAGGTGGTTGGTATAGATATTGACCAGGGTTCCCCCAAACATCAGCACCAGGAGCGCGGCAATCGCCAGCGCCACCGTGAGTTTCTGGCGCGTCTCCAGCATAGTGGGGATTATACCCGCTGCGCGCTATTCTTCACTGAGGGGTTGAAGGCGGGCAATCACCTGACCGTACTCGACGGGTTGCCCGTTCTCTACTGCCCACTCCTGGAGAATGCCGGGCACGGGCGCGCTCACCTCGTTGGGGATGCCCAGCACCTCGATGGTGGCGAGCGTTTCACCCCGTTCCACACGCTTGCCGACCTCTATGGGAGCCAGCGTACAGTAACCCACGAGGGGCGAGCGCACTTCCAGCACCGCAGGGGGCGTCCAGCGGCTCTCTTCAGGTTCGTTTGCAGGGGATGCTTCGGCGGGGAATCCTGTCATAAACAGGGGCGGCATCGTTTCGGTGTCGTGGGGTGTCGCGGGCGTGGGGGCGCGGCGCAGCTGTACGCGCGCGTCGTCAATCTCGATCTCCAGTCGGGTCAGCCCGCGTTGCGCCATCAGTTGCGCCAGCTGCTCCACCTGCTCCAGCCACTCGTTCATACTGGGAGATATTGTACCTGCTTCTCAAAAGCAACGAGCCCCGGAGGGAACCGCCTCCGGGGCAAAAAAGCGTCTCTCGCAGTGTCGCCCACAATCTTCATCGATTACGATCGATTACGCCTTGCGGCGTCGCAAAGCTAATCCACCAAGCCCCACCGCGAGCGCCAGTAGGCTGGCAGGCTCCGGAACCCAGTCCTGTTCCACCAGCAGCAGCGAAGCTGTGGAAGAGCCAGGTGCAGGCGCGCCGTCAATGTGCAGCACAAAGGACTCAATTACCAGCAGGTTGCTGCAGGTGTTTGACAGGGGGACAAACTGGTTCAGGTTATGAAACCCGTTGGAGCCGCCTGCATACGCGGCGCCGCTGAACACCCCACTCCCGTTGAACAACACCTCACTGGTGTCGATGCACACCACCTTCTTGGTCCAGATAATCTGCCCATAGTCCCAGACAAACGCCGATACGACGAAGTTGAACCCCGTCAGGTCGCCTTTACCGGGACGCGTGCTGATGGTATACTGGGCAGTGAAAGTACCGCCTGTGAAGGTAGTGCCGTCGCCCACCAGAACCGGGTTCGGATTGCCCAAAGCCGTTGCGAAAGTAATCTGAGGCAGGGTAGTTACCGTAACTATAAACGGGGCGAACGCAGGCGGGTTATTGTTCACCACGACGGGAACCTGGGTCGCTGTAGAGCCAGGACCGGGCGAGAAGAGCAAGCCCTGACTGGAGATGACATTCACATCCCAGCCTGAGGCGAGTGCCTGACCCGCCACAATAACCGCGAACATAAACGCTGTAAGCCTTAAGCCTTTCATCACACGCTACCTCCTTGGTGAGTTGCCTTTAGAAGCCTTTTCCGCGCAATCGCGGAGACTTCTGACCAATTAGACTCAAAAAACCCCGAAAACCGGACAGGGGGGACGGCAAATTTGCTCGAATTTGCCCCTAAATTTCGCGGATTTTGTCAAGGCGCCTGAGCGGGTAAACTTATGAGCCATGAAAACACGGCGTCCGTGGATTCTGAGCTGGCTTGTGTGGGGGCTGGTGTTCGCCAGCTGCGCCCAGACACAGAATAGCGCCCCTGTTTATGACCCCGACCTGATTTTCGGCTACGACAAGAATCTGCCCCTCATGGCGCAGGAAAGCGTGGTGGAAGAGACCAGTCAGTATACGGTCTACAAGGTAGTCTATCGGAGCGCACGCGACCAGAAGGTTCCTGCCTTTCTGATTTTGCCCAAAAACCGCCCTGAGAATGAAAAGCTCCCCTGCGTGATTCTCATGCACGGGCTGGGCGGCGATAAGCGCATGTTCCAGATGATGTGGGGCATGCTGACGCAGGCGGGGTTCGCCCTGTTCGCGATTGACGCCCAGTATCACGGCGAGCGCAAACCGGAAGACAATAGCCCCTTCTTCGGGATGTACCCCTATCGGACGCGCGACGCCCTGATTCAAACGGTGATCGACCTGCGCCGCGCGATTGACTATTTAGAAACGCGCAAAGAGATAGACCCCCAGCGCATCGGGTATATCGGCGCCAGCATGGGGGGCATTTTAGGCGCTATCTTCGCAGGGGTGGACAGCCGCGTGCAGGCGCCCATCTTGCTGGTCGCAGGCGGCGACTGGAAAATCCTGATGGAGAAAAGCACCCTCTCCCTCTGGCGCGAAACCAGCAAGACGAACCCCGAGCTGGTCAAGGAGGCGCTCAAGGTGATGGATGTGGTGGACCCCGTGCGCTGGGTGGGACGCATCAGCCCGCGCCCCGTGCTGATGATCAACGGCGACGCCGATAACATCGTCCCTGTGGAATCGAACAAAGCTCTGCACGAGGCTGCCCGCGAGCCGAAAACGGTGGTCTGGTACAAAGGCGGGCATGTGCCGCCGCCCGACCAGATGCCGAGCGTGTTTCTGCAGATTACCCAGTGGCTCAACCAGCATCTGAAGGGGCAGAAGCAGAGCGCGCTCTGGTGGCGCGACTACTTGCCCCGTTTTCAGAGCTGGGGGGACGCCGCGCGCTGGCTCCGTGAGAACCGCCATCTGATTACGGCGTTCGTGGAGGCGTTTCGCGCCAGCCTGAGCCGCTTCGCCCAGAGTTTCGCGCGATGAAAGGGCTGATCCTGGCAGGAGGCAAGGGCACGCGCCTGCGTCCTATCACCTTCAGCATGGCGAAGCAGCTGGTGCCCGTCGCCAACAAGCCTGTGCTGTTTTACGGGCTGGAGGCGCTCGCGGAGGCAGGCATCCGCGAGGTGGGCATCATCGTGGGGGATACGGCGAAGGAAATCGAGCAGGCGGTCGGCGACGGCGCACGCTGGGGGCTGGAAGTCACCTATATCCCGCAGCCAGAGCCACTGGGGCTGGCGCACGCCGTGCTGACCGCCGAGCCGTATCTGGGCACAACGCCCTTCCTGATGTACTTAGGCGACAACCTGCTCACGGGCGGGGTCAAATCGCTGGTGGAAGCCTTTGAAGCACGCCGCCCGAATGCGCTGATTCTGCTGGCGGAGGTGCCCAACCCGCAGGAGTTTGGCGTCGCCCAGCTGGAAGGCGAGCGCGTGGTCAGGCTCATCGAGAAGCCCAAAGAACCACCCTCCAACCTCGCGCTGGTGGGGGTCTACCTGTTTGATTCGCACATTTTTGAGGCGGCGCGCGCCATCAAGCCCTCGTGGCGCGGCGAACTGGAAATCACCGACGCCATCCAGTACCTGATTGATCAGGGCTATACGGTGGAATGGCAAAAAATCACGGGCTGGTGGAAAGACACGGGCAACCTCGAATCGTTGCTGGAGGCGAATCGGCTGGTGCTGGAGGAGCTGCCGCCACGCCTGCAGGGCGCTCTGGAAGAGACTGAGGCGTTCGGGCGGGTGTCGGTCGGCGAAGGAAGCGTCTTGCGTCGGTGCGTGGTGCGCGGTCCCGCGATTATCGGCGCGAACTGCCTGCTGGAAGAGTGTTATATTGGTCCTTTCACCGCCATCGGCGACGGGGTGCGCATGCGCGCCTGCGAAATCGAGTTCAGTATCGTGCTGGAGGGCAGCCAGATTGACTCGGTGGAGCCGCGAATTGAAGCAAGCCTGCTGGGCAAGAACACTCTCGTGCGTGGGGGGATGCGCCGTCCCCGAACCCTGCGCCTGATGCTCGGCGATAGCAGCTCGGTGGAGATGCCTTAGAAGTTGAAGCTCAAGCCCGCGTCCAGTGAGTGAGCGCGATAGTTATACTGGCTATACTGCGGGTCGGCGTTCAACTGCTCGCGCAGGCGATAGTTCAGCACGAACGAGAGGTTGCGCGAGAATCGGTACTGATAGCCCACCAGAAACTCCACATCGCGCGAGGCGAGGTAGCCGCGCAACTCGTTGAAGCGATAGTCGGCGAACAGGCTGTGATTGCGCCCCAGATCGTAGCTGACTCGCGCGGTGAAGCCATACGGTTCCTGCAGGTAGTTGCCCGCGCCGCCCACAAAGCCCTCGCCCAGCACGCTCTGGGTGGTCATCTGATAGTAGTTCAATGAAATCTGCCACCGTCGGATGGGACCAATCTCCACGCCCACCGTGAGGTACTCGTTATTGGAGAAGCCCGACGCTGTGAGGAACTGCACCTCCTGGCGGCTCCAGTTGAGGTTGATCATCAGCCACTCGTAAGGGAGGTAGCTCACCCCTGCCGTCAGCACCTTCTGGGCGCTGTTGGTCTGGAAATCCCCTGCGGAGCGCTGGTCGCTCCACTGCAGGTCTATGGTGAGCAGGTCGTTGGGGCGCCACTGAACGCCCAGTTCCTGCCCTTTGCCGCGCACGCCGTAGTAGGTGTAGCCGCTATAGAGCGGCGCTCCCGACGAGAAGCCGTTGCCGTTGTAGCCGACGCCCCACGGGTTCTGGAAGCCCGTATTGAAGCCGCCGCCCAGCTGACGCGAGCGCGGAGTGAAAAAGTCGCTGCCCAGCGTGCCCGAATCGAGGTCGCTCCAGCGGTAGTTGATGGAGAGGCGCTCGCTGGGCTGCCAGGTGGCGGTGAGGCTGTAGTCGCGGGAGCGGGTGCTGGTCGCGCCCGTTTGCGCCAGCGAGCTGTGCTGGCGAATCTGGCTCTGGCTCGCCGTCGCCGAGAGGGTGAATCGGTCGCTCAAGCGCCACTCCGCACGCGAGGAGAGGCTCTGGATCTGATACTTCTGGAAACTGTTGAGGTTGCCCAGCGCACGCGATTCGGAGTCGCTCTGGTCATACCCAATCTGAAAACTGAGCGACTTCCAGGCACGCGACAGCGTTAGCGAGTGGCGCACCTGATTCGAGCGGCTGCTGGGCGCGTTTACCGAGGAGCCAACACGGTTCAGCGTGAGGTTGAAGCCGCTGGCAGGAGTGTAGGAATAGCTCAGGGTGTGATACTCGGTCTGGGTGTAGGAGGTGCTGAACTGCGTGCCAGTGGCGAGCGAGGCGACCCGCGACTGGCTCAGCGATGCCTGCAGACGCGAACTGGGGCTGAGCGTGTAGGTCAGGCTGGTCTGGTGCCCCTGCTCGTTGCGGCGGAAACCCACCGACTCGATGCCGATAAATTCCGCTGGGATGGCGCGATAGGTACTATCCAGCGAGAGCTTGCCAAACTGGAAGCGCCCCGAAACCACATGGGCAATCGCCTCCAGCGTGCTGCCGAGCGCTTCGGCGCGGCTGCGCCCGATGTTCCACACCACAGTCCCCTGCTTGCCCAGCGTGAAGCCCAAATCCAGCCCCATCACCTCGCGGTTGCCCCCAATCGTGGAGCCGGGGTCGGGCAGCGGCACATAGGTTACAATCACCGTGAGGTTCGCGGGCATAAAGCGCGTGAAGTAGAATCGGTAAGGGAGTACGGGGTCAAAGTAGTAGTCCACGCCTTCCTGCTGGGGCACGCCACTGACAGTAATCTGGATAGGGGTGTTGGGCGCAGGCACGAATTCCAGATCATACGGATTGCTGGGTGCGCCCTGCCCTGCAAAGCGCTCGGTGCGGGTGAGCAGTTCCCGGCGCGTGCGCGCCTGCTGACGGAGCATGCTGACCCCCAGCGTCGTGTTCCTGCCGAGTTTCGTCTCAATCCGCACGCCGTCCAGTCGGCTGGGTTGCGAATTATAGGCGTAGGTCTCGTAGGTCACCACAATCGTGGAGGTGCGGGGGATAATCATGCCGTCGCGGAAACGCAAAATCCCCGCGTAGTAGTCTATTGTGTAGTCTTCCCCGCGCCGTTTTTCCACGCCGTCTACCTGCACGCGCTCGGAGCCGTCCACAATCTGGCTGCCCTGCAGGTAGTAGGGTCCCGGGCTGTCGTTGCCGGGGATGGTGATGGTGCGCGCGCCCGCTTTGGTCTCCGAAGTGATGTAGCGCAGGTTGAATTGCCCCCACTGTGCCGAGGCGGTCATGCCACGAAGCGTGCGATTGAACCCCACCAGCGGGTTGTTGCCCCCCAACACTGCCTGAATATCGCCCCATTCCAGCTTGAAGTTAGGCGACTCGTAGGTGTAGGTGATGCGGGTGTCGAACGGGTTCCGGTAGCGTTGATTGTTCCAGCGCCAGTCCAACGAGAGGAAACCGAGAAACTTGTTCACGCGAATAAACAGGTCGGTATTGTCCGTGAAGCGCTGACCGCCCTGCCCGAAGTAGTTCTGGTCACGAAAGGCGTTGATATCGCCCTCCACACGGTGCAGGTGGAAGCCCATCACCTTGCGCCCGCTAATCGTTACGGTTTCGCGAAACTCGCGCTCCAGGTCGTCCCACGAGCGAATCTGGCGGAACACCTCAAAGGTGGAGCGCCGATTCTGGCTGGGGCGTTGCGCGGTGGAGGCAGGCGATTGTGGCTTGATCTTTTGTGATAGCTCAGCAGGCAGCCGAATTGGGGGGATGAGAATCTGAGCATGGCTGGCTGCCCAGAGCAGGAGCGTGGCTATCCCAAACAGCAAGGGGCGAGCCACCTTGCCGATGGATGCCCCCCTCTGCGTTTTCTGGGGGTTCCCCCCAGAGAGGGAGGGAACCCGTAGCCTGTGTTCACTATGTGGAAGCGCCCTGCTCCACATTCGCGGTGGTCGTCTCCTTGCGCACGATGGTGGCGCTCAAAGTGAGTTGCGAGCTTTCGCGCTCATAGTCTTTAATTTCGGAGCCGTCTTTTTTGATCGGCTCGGTGGTCTGATTCATGCTGGCGCTAAGGACGCCCTTGTAGAGAACACCATCCTCAGGGTGATACCAGAGGGTCATCGTGCCCTTCATGGTGCCTTTGGTAACGCGAGCGGCAGATTCCTTGTCTTTGGTCGGCTGGTAGAAGGCGTCCTGATAGCTCTCGATGGGCAGGTCAAACTCCTGCGTGACCTTGAGGAGTTTCTTGCCGTCCACCTCTTCAAAGCCCGCGAAGGTTGCGGTGATGGGGATCTGAAGTGCATTTTCCCCTTCCCCAAACACGCGCACGAACTGCCACTTGTCGCCTACCTTGAGAGGCTTGTCGGGGAACTCGGTCGGCACAAGCATGGTGGCGAGGTTGCGTGGGTCAAAGCCCGGCAGCTGGAAGCCCATCAACCCACCGCCGCCCTTGATGCCGCCAATCTTTCCGGCAGGGTGAACCGTCGCGCTGGAGTCAGGAATCACATTTTTCGCCATATCCAGCCCGACGGGGAACGGCTGCCCGTTAAACTCCGCCTCGAACGCTTCCAGCCCAGTTTGCACCGTCGCGCCCTTCTCGGTGTCCACCCTGTCCACTTTCAGAAACACGGTCATGTTGAGCTTCAGCACGCCTGCCATCCCCGCCGCGCCAGGAATGGGCAGGTTGCCGTTCAGCTCAACGGTCGTCTGATACTTCTCCTGCTGCTGCTCTTTAAACTTATACTGGAAGGTGGTCTCCGCTGCATCCTGAGCCACCGCCAGCGCAATCGCAAGCCCGAAGAGACTGCTGACCAATGTGCGCATGGTTGTTGGAACCCTCCTGTGAAAAGTATACCCTTGATTGGACGCTCGCACGAAGAGCGAGTTTCTTAAGTTTCATTTTGGGCTGAGGAAGATTCGGGCTTGAGCGCCTCCTCAAAAGGCGGCTTCCAGATGAGGGGGAGCTGCCCCTGAGCATCCAGCGCTTTCAGGGCGTCTGAAAGCTCGCGCAGGTAAAACTTCGCCGTGTAGTGGATGAAGCCCTCTTTTTCGTTCACTTCGGGCGGCGAAATCTCCACCATCGGGGCGACGAATTTCAGTTCTCGGGTCTCTGCCATCTGGGCGCCTATTTGTTGCCCCAGGGCGCGAATATCGCTCTCGTTCGCCAGATAGGCTTTTTCGCACCGCATCACCTCGCGCCCGTGGTAATAGAAATGAACTGTCAGGCGGTTGGGCAGATACTCTTCCCATGAGCGGCGCAGCTGCTGAATCCCCACAAAGAGCGCCACGCCCAGCGTGAGCAGGTTCAGCAGGGGGTCTATGTAGTCCCACCAGTTGGTCTGCCAGCGAATAAGCCATGCGAGCGGGATTGCTATCACAAGCGCCTTGAAAACCGTTGCGATGCGTCCTTTTATCTCCTGCCATGCATATTGCCGAAAGCGCAGTACCGTGTTCTCGTTCTGGCGCATGGTAACCTCCTGTGAAGCGTAGGGTAGGTTCTGCGGAGTGTAGAATACCTCAAGCAAAGGCGTGGGGAGTCGGGAACTTTTCCCCCACTCGTCGGGTATAATAGCGTAGGTATCAAGAGACTTGATAACATTAGACTAAAGACAGGAGGCATACGATGCGATTCGACAAGTTGACCATCAAGGCTCAGGAAGCGGTTCAGGATGCGTTGCAGATTGCGGAGCGCTATCGGCACCCCGCGGTGGACAGCGAACACCTGATGCTGGCGTTGTTGCAGCAGGAGGGGGGCGTGGTGCCCTCGATTCTGCAGAAGCTGGGCGTGATGCCCCGCCTCATCCAGAACCCCATCGAGCAGGAGCTGGCGCGACGCCCGCAGGTTTCAGGCGCTTCCACCGCAGGCGGACAGATTACCCAGCGCCTCAAGGTGGTGTTTGATACCGCCTTTGACGAGGCGATGCGCCTCAAGGACGAATATGTCAGCACAGAACACCTGCTGCTGGGGCTGGCAGGCGACACTTCAGGCGAGGTGGGGCGCGTGCTACGCCAGCACGGGGTAACGCGCGACGCGATCCTGCGCGCGCTGCAGGATATCCGCGGCGGTCAGCGCATCACCGACCAGAACCCCGAAGAGAAGTATCAGGCGCTTGAGAAATATGGACGCGACCTCACCCTGCTCGCGCGTCAGGGCAAGTTAGACCCCGTGATTGGGCGCGACGAGGAGATACGCCGCGTGATTCATGTGCTGTCCCGACGCACGAAAAACAACCCCGTGCTGATTGGCGAGCCGGGCGTCGGGAAGACGGCGATTGTGGAGGGGCTGGCGCAACGCATCGCCACGGGCGATGTGCCTGATACCCTCAAGGAGAAGCGCATCATCCAGCTGGACCTGGGCGCGCTGATTGCGGGCGCCAAGTATCGCGGCGAGTTCGAGGAGCGCCTGAAGGCGGTTCTCAAAGAGGTCACCTCCGCCGAGGGGCAGATTATCCTCTTTATTGACGAGATTCACACGCTCGTGGGGGCAGGCGCGGCGGAAGGCGCGATGGACGCCGCGAACATGCTCAAGCCGCTGCTGGCACGGGGCGAGCTGCGCACCATCGGCGCGACCACACTTGATGAGTACCGCAAGCACATCGAGAAAGACCCCGCGCTGGAGCGCCGATTCCAGCCCGTGTATGTCGGCGAGCCGAGCATCGAGGACACCATCGCCATCCTGCGCGGGCTGAAGGAACGCTATGAGGTGCATCATGGCGTGCGCATCAGCGACAGCGCGATTGTGGCAGCAGCCAAACTCTCCGCACGCTACATCACCGATCGCTTCCTGCCCGATAAGGCGATTGACCTCATCGATGAAGCGGCGGCGAAACTGCGTATGGAGATTGACTCTATGCCCACCGAAATCGACGAGATAGACCGCAAAATCCGCCAGCTGGAGATCGAGCGCGAGGCGCTCCGACGCGAGGACACCCCGCAGGCGCGTGAACAGCGCGAGCGTCTGGAGCGCGAGCTGGCGCAACTGAACGAAGAAAAAAGCCGACTCGTCGCCCACTGGCAACGCGAAAAAGAGCTGATCACCCAAATTCGCGATATCAAGGAGCGCATCGAAAAGACCCGCTTCGAGGAACAGCAGGCAGAGCGCGCGGGCGACTTCGCCAAAGCCGCCGAACTGCGCTACGGCGTGCTGCTTGAGCTCCAGAAGCAACTGCAGAGCCTTCAGGAGCAACTCGCCGAGCTCCAGAAGGAGATGCAGCTGCTCAAAGAAGAGGTGGATGCCGATGATATCGCTGAGGTAGTTGCCAAGTGGACGGGCATCCCCGTGCAGCGGCTCAAGGAATCCGAGAGCGAGAAGCTGTTGCATATCGAGGAGCGCCTCAAGCAGCGCGTGGTGGGGCAGGATCATGCCATCAGCGCGGTGGCGAACGCAATTCGCCGCTCGCGGGCAGGGCTATCGGACCCCAACCGCCCGATTGGCTCGTTCATCTTCCTCGGTCCGACAGGCGTCGGTAAAACCGAGCTGGCGAAAGCCCTGGCGGAGTTCCTGTTCGATGACGAGCGCAACCTCGTGCGCATCGATATGAGCGAGTATATGGAGCGCCATTCGGTCTCGCGCCTGATTGGCGCGCCGCCCGGCTATGTTGGCTACGAAGAGGGCGGACAGCTCACCGAAGCCATCCGACGCCGACCCTACAGCGTCATCCTGTTCGATGAAATCGAAAAGGCGCACCCTGAAGTCTTCAATGTGCTGCTGCAACTGCTGGACGACGGGCGCCTGACCGACGGACAGGGGCACACGGTGGACTTCCGCAACACGATTGTGATTATGACCAGCAACATCGGCTCGGTACTGTTCAACGAGATGAACGAGTTCAACCGCGAGGAGATTCACCAGCAGATTCTGCAGGCGGTGCGCGCTCACTTCCGCCCGGAGTTCCTGAACCGCATCGACGAGATTATTATCTTCAACCCGCTGGACATTCTGCTCATCCGGCGGATTGTGGAGCTGCAGCTGGCTCAGGTGCAGAAGCGCCTCGACGAGCGCAAGATTAAGCTGGTGGTCACCGACGAGGCGATTATTGAGCTGGCGAATCGGGGCTTTGACCCGCAGTATGGCGCGCGTCCGCTGCGGCGCACGATTGAGCGCGAGCTGCTGAACCCGCTGGCGCAAAAAGTGCTGGCGCGTGAGGTGCTGGATGGCGACACGGTGCGTGTTGACTTCCGCGACGGGCAGTTCGTGTTCGAGCGCATCGCCACCGCGGAACCCGTGGCAACCGAAAGCTAAGCGCGCCCGAACCAGAAAGTACAGGGCGGTTCCTCCCGCTGTTGGGGGGAACCGCTTTTTTATCTCTTGCCCCAGCCTTATAAGGAGCGCAAACGGGGAGGTGATTTACTGCAGATGCTTCGCGATTTTTTGCTCTATCGCGCCTTTAGGCAGAGCGCCCACAATCTGCTCCACCACGCGCCCATTCTTGAACAGCAACAGCGTCGGGATACTCATAATGCCATATTGAATGGCAAGCCCCTGCTCCTGATCCACATCGACCTTATAGACCTTGAGCTTGCCCGCATACTGGGCGGCTAACTCTTCCACAATCGGGGCAATCAGGCGGCAGGGTCCGCACCACACCGCCCAGAAGTCCACCAGTACCGGAATAGGCGATTCCAATACCTCTTTTTGCCATTCGCTCTGTGTAATTGCTTTCGCTGCCATAGGGTAACCCTCCGCGCGTATTATACCAAATCGGTGGGGAAAATGGCGACCCGGGCGCTCTCCACGCCGGGGAGTGCCTGAATCTGCTGAAACACCTCACGCGGGATGGGGTTGTCCAGTTGCAGAATCATGATGGCGCGTCCGCCGATGCGCTCGCGCCCCACATGCATGCCGGCAATATTAATCTGGTGGTCGCCTAACAGCGTGCCCACGCGCCCGATGATGCCGGGGCGGTCATGGTGTTCGGTGAAGAGCAAAATACCCTCGGGCTTGATGTCCACAAACAGGTCGTCGATGTGGGTGATTCGGAGGTCGTGGCGTCCGAAGACCGTGCCTGTAAGCCGCTGTTCGCCGTGCGGGGTGTGGGCAATCGTGTGGAGAGTGTCAGGGTAGAGGTCGCTTTCGGCGCGGGTGCCCCATTCCAGTTGCACGCCGCGCTGCTGGGCAATCAGGGGGGCATTCACAAGGTTTACGGGCGTGTCGGTCGTGTTCTGGAACAGCCCAACCAGCACGGCGCGGGCGATGGTGTCCAGCGGAAGCCCGCTCCAGTCGCCGGAGAATTGCACGCGCACTTTCTGCACGGGCGTGTTGAGCAGCTGGGCGTGCAGGCTACCCATGCGCTCGGCGAGGCGCAGATAGGGCTTCACGCGCTCCAGCTGGTCGGCAGGGATAGGGGTGAGATTCACAGGGCTGCGGGGCACACCGCCCGTCAGCACCGCCACAATCTGCTCCGCCACATCGATGGCGACTTTGACCTGCGCCTCTTCGGTAGAGGCGCCAAGGTGGGGGGTCAGCACATTCTGGGGTTGATGAAGCACGCGCAGGTCGGGGGGCGGCGGCTCTGTGGGGAACACATCGAGCGCCGCGCCCGCCACATGCCCCGACTCGATGGCGTCCGCCAGCGCCTCCAGATCAATCAGCTCGCCCCGCGCACAGTTGATAATGCGCACGCCCGGTCTGGTCAGCCGCAGCCGTTCCGCGTTCAGCAGATTGCGCGTTTCGGGGGTCAGGGGAGCGTGGAGCGTGATAAAATCGCTCTGGCGCAAAAGCGTTTCCAGGTCCACAGGTTCCGCGCCCAGTTGCTGGATATGGGTTGGGGGCACATGGGGGTCGTAAGCCAGCACCTGCATGCCGAAGGCGCGCGCCCGTCGCGCCACCTCGCGCCCGATCTTGCCGATGCCGATAACCCCCAGCGTCTTGCGCGAGAGCTCCACCCCCATAAATTGCTGGCGTTTCCACTCGCCCGCCCGAAGCGAGCGGTCTGCCTGCGGAATCTTGCGTGCCAGCGCCAGTAGCAGCGCAAAGGTCAGCTCAGCAGCGGCAATCGTGTTGCCTTCAGGGGAGTTGACCACAATAATCCCGTGCTGGGTCGCGGCAGCCACATCAATATTGTCCACGCCGACGCCCGCGCGCCCCACCACTTTGAGTCGGGTACCCGCCTCAATCACGGCGCGATCCACTTTTGTCTGGGAGCGCACCATCAGCGCGTCGTAGTGGGGGATGATTTGAAGCAACGCTTCACGGGAGATTCCGGGCTTGTAGTCGGCTGGAATGCCTGCCGATTCGAACACCGCCAGTCCTTCGGGGGCGATGGAGTCGCTAATCAGCACCCGCATAGCATGAGGATACCCGTTTCACGAGGCGGAGCGGGTTGTGGAGCCTTGAGGCGGGGTTTCGGGCACATCCTGCGGCTGGGTTTCTGCCGCGCGCAGGTTCTCCTGCTGGATGGCTTCATAAATTTCACGGCGATGCACCGCAATCGAGCGTGGCGCTTTGATGCCGAGGCGCACCTGCTCGCCGCGCACCTCCAGCACAATCACCTCGATGTCATCGCCAATCATGATGCTCTGATTGACCTTGCGTGTCAGAACTAACATAACGATTGCCCTCCATGGCGAACAGGTTTACCCCGCGCTTTCGGCGCGCTCTGTCGTGCGCCACATCTCCTGCAGAATCGGGTGGCGCGTATGATATCGCTCGTCCTCCAGGATCACCTGTCGCCCGCACCGCTCTGTGGCATTAATCACGATAGGCGCCATCAGGTTCGCGGTCATCGCGTGCGGCTTGCCCGGTGGAATAGTCACAGTGGTGTACACCACCAGCACCGAGTCGTCCGACACGCGCAGGCGCTCGACCTCCGCGTCGGATAGCACCACCTCATAATCGGCGCAGAAGAACCATGGGTCTATCAACAGCAGCGCGAACCCTGGTTCTTCCACCGACTGCAACCAACGGAAGGGGCTGCCCTCCTGATGATTAATCAGCACGAACCGCTTCAACTGGCTCAGCCCCACCAGTCCGTCGGGGAAGGTGATAATATCCCCTGCTTCGATGTTAATTGTACCGAATCGTGTGGTGTGAAGTTCCATAGTGGCTTTAACCTCCGCGCAGGAAGTCAAACAGGTTCAGCGAGTGAACCCTCGAAAAAACCTGCAACGCCGCCTGATAGCTCAGCTCCGACTGACGCAGCTGGCTGATGGCTTCCGCCAGGTCAATCTCCTCAATATCGGCTAAGTTGCCGAGCAGCTGGTCTTTGCGACTGGCATACAGGGTCTCATAATCCTGCAGTTCGCGCAGGCGCACGCCCACCTCGCCCCGATAGCGCTGAAACTCGGACTGGAACTGTTCAATATCGCGCAGGTCGGTATTGGAGAGGGTGAACGAGTCGGCGCTGAGCAGGTGGTTTTCAATTTCGGTGAGCTTATTGTAGAGGTCAGCGATACGGGTGCCCGAAAAGTTCATTGGCAGGTTGCGGTCGGGCGCAATCGGTACCAGCAGCGGGTTGCCGTCGCCATTATAGACCATCGCGCCGCCGACGATATCAAAGGGCGCGGTGTGCAGGTTTTGTCCACTGAACAGATAGCGTTCGCCATCGGGGCGCTGGTTGCCCAGCTGGTGCAGGCGTTGCTTGAGCTGGCGCACCTGCTGGATGAGCGCCTCGCGCGCTTCGGCGGTGAGCGTGTCGTTCGCGCCCTGCGTTACAATCTGGCGTACTTGAGAAAGCACCTCGCCCATATCGGCGAACGCTTGTTCGGTCGCCTGCAGAAACAGTTTCGCCTCGCGAATGTTGCGCCCATACTGCTCTATCTGGGCGACCTGCTGACGAAGCGCGAGCGCATGCACCGTGCCCACGGGGTCATCGGAGGGTTGCTCCACGCGCCGTCCTGTCGCCGTGCGGCGCTGCCACAGGCTCAGGCGCTCGGTGCCCCGCCCGATTGCCCGCTCCATCTGCCGAAACTGCCACTCGGTGCTGATTCGCATCACGCTTCACCTGTTAGCGCGGCGCCACAAACTGGAGCAAATCCTGCAACAGCGAGTCGAAGGTGCTGACCATCTTGGCTGCCGCCTGATAACTGCGCTGAAACCGCACAAGGTTCGCCGCCTCCTCATCCAGCGAGACGCCCGAAACCGACTCGCGCAGATGGTGCAGATGCTCCACTGTTAATTGTTGCGTTTCGGCGCGGTTTCTGGAGACCTGCGCGTCGTTGCCAAGCCGTCCCACGAGGGCGCGATAGAACTGGGTGAGGCTCTGCCCGCCGAGCGACGCCTGCGGAGCGTTGCGCAGGTTCGCCAGCGCGAGGGCGATTCCGTTATTGCCCGGTGCGCCCGCCACCGCCGACGACGCAATCCGCATCGGGTCGCTCACATCCGGGTGCAGATCAATATTCGAGGCGTCGGTGCCGCTGAAAAACAGATAGCCCGTGTTGCCATCCAGCCCATAGCCTGTGCTGTGAATGGCGTTCACCTGCGTGATGAGCGTGCTGGCGAAGGTGTTGAGATCGGTGCGATAACTCTGGAGTTGTGCGAGGCTATCCATCAACCCGCGCAGTTGCCCACTCTGGATGCGGATGTCGGTGGGTGTGCTGTCTAACGCGCGGTTGGCGAGGTCTATTGTGGTCGGCAGGGGGAACACCGCGCCGTCCTGCACCAGCGTGTGCCCGTCCACAAATAGCATCACGCTGCCGTCGTTGTTGTAGTGGGCGCGTGCGCCGATTAGCTCACTGAGTTGCCCGATCAGGCGGTCGCGCTGGTCCAGCAGGTCGCCCGCTTCCGCGCCGCTGGAGTGCGCCGCGCGAATCTGCTCATTAAGGCGCGCCAGCTGCTGTGCCAGCTGGTTCGCCTGTTCAATCGTGCCGACTGCCTGACTCTGAATCTGGCTCTCCAGCGTGGTGAGGTTGCGATGGAGTGTGCGCAGGGTCTCGGTGAGCGAACGCGCCGCCTGAAGCACCTGCTGGCGCGCCGCGAGGCTATCAGGGCGCGTGGCAAGCTCCTCAAACGCATTAAACAGCGCGTTCAGCTTCGCGTTAATCCCCTGCTCGCCCGGCTCGTTGAAGAGTCCTTCAATCGCACTCAGGCTTTCCGAGAGGGCGCTCCAGCGTGCCAGATCGCCCGCGTTGGTGTTGACCCGCTGCTCCAGCATCATGTCGCGAAGGCGCTGGATGCTCTGCGCCATCACCCCTGTGCCGAGGCGCAGCTGGGGGCTGAGGGCAAACTCTGGCGTGTTGGCGAACCGCACGCGCCTGCGGGTATAGCCGGGCGTGTTCACATTCGCCACATTGTGCCCTGTGGTCTCCAGCCCAATCTGGAACGCTCGCAGGGCACGAATCCCCAGCTCAATCCCCATGAAACTGGACATGGCTCAGACCTCCGTGTTCACCAGCAGGTTGGGGGCGGGGCGCTCGGCAAGCGGTGCGTAGTGTTCGGCTTCGGACGCACGCACCAGCATCGCCATCAACTCGTGCGTGTAGCCGAGTTCGTTCAGAATAATCTCGTGCGCCGATTCGAGAAGCCAGTCCAGCTCCTGCATCAGCGCGAGCGCCTGCTCCCTGCGGGCGGCATCCTCAGGGGGCTGGAGCTGAGCGCGGAGTTGCTCCAGCCGTTGCAGAGTTGGCTCCAGCTGGGCGTGCCAGCGCTCGATGGCGTTCAGGTCGCGGCGCACCAGCGCCTGACGCCATGCCCGAAGCATCGGTAGTGCATGGCGCACCTCGCGTAAAAACAGTTCCATGGTGTCAGCGTTTTTCATGGCTCGCCCTCCGTATCGGGAAGATGGGCGCTCAGCTGCTGGTATAACTGGTCTGCCAGCCCGAAGTTCCCCCGCATCGCCAGATATTCGGCAAACTGGAAGTCAAACATCTCCGCATAGTTGAGAGTTTTGGACGATTGGGGTACCGTGCGTTGCATCGTGCGCCAGAGCTGAAGCAGAAAGGTGGACTCCAGCTGCTGGCATGCCTCGTACAGTCGCTTCTGTTCGGGCGTGCGCGGGACGGCTGGCGTTGTGTTGCTTGGGATGGGTTTGTCGACTCGCATCATTGCACCTCGATTTCGGCGTGCAGGGCGCCTGCGCTCTTGAGCGCCTGCAGAATCGCAATCAGGTCGCGCGGGCTGACCCCCAGCGCGTTCAGCGCCTTCACCAGCGACTCCACCGAGGCGCCCTCTTTGAAGTAGACCATGCGGGCAGGCTCCTGCTGCACATCTACCTGAGTTTGGGGCACGACGGTGGTCTGCCCTTCACTGAAAGGTGGTGGCTGCGAAACCTCCAGCGTGGTCTGCACCCGCACGGTGATGCCCCCATGCGCAATCGCGACGGGCGCAATGCGTACTTCGCCGTTCACAATCACCGTGCCCGTGCGCTCGTTGACCACCACGCGGGCGGTGGTGTCGGGCACAACGGGCAGAGTCTCCAGCTGGGCAACCAGCATCACAGGGTCCAGCGCATCCTCCAGCCCGATCTGGACGGTGGCGGGGTCTACCGCACGCACGCGCAGGTTCGGAAACGCGCTCCGAATGCTGGTAACCACGCGGGCGGCGGTGGTGAAATCGGGCTTGTGAAGCTGGATGGTGAGGGTGTTGTCGCCCGTGAGAAATCGCGACGGCACTTCCCGCTCAATCAGGGCGCCATTAGGAATGCGTCCCACCGTTACATGGTTGCGCTGGACACGATTGCCTCCACCCCCGAAGTTGAACCCGCCGATGGAAATGGGTCCCTGTGCCACCGCGTAGACCTGACCGTCCGCGCCGCGCAGAGGGGTCTGCAACAGCGTGCCGCCCTGAAGCGAGCGCGCGTCGCCGATGCTGGAGACCACCACATCAATCGTATTGCCAGCGCGGGCGAAAGGGGGCAGCTCCGCCGTTACAATCACCGCCGCCACATTTTTCACCTTGATGGCGCCCGGCGGCACCGTGATGCCCAGACGCTCCAGCATGTTGCTGATGGATTGCACCGTGAAAAACGCGCCTGAGCTGTCGCCTGTGCCCTCCAGCCCGACCACCAGCCCGTAGCCAATGAGCTGATTGGAGCGCACGCCTCGAACCTGCGCGATATCTTTCAGGCGCGTCGCGGGCGATTGCGCCCACGCAACGAATCCTGTCCAGACCAGAACCGTGAGTAGCACCCCGAGTCGCATCGTTGCCTCCTAAAAGAGCCACTTGAACAGGCGGGTGATGATGCCTTCGCGCTGGCGCGTGCCCACAATCCCCTTGCCCTCGAAGTAGATTTCGGCGTTCGCAATCGCATTCGAGGGCACGGTGTTGTCCGAGCGGATGTCGCGCACGCGCACCAGCCCCGTGAACACCAGGGTCTGGGTCTCTTCGTTGATTTTGAGGGTACGCTTGCCCTCGATTCGAAGCACTCCGTTCGGATAGGTCTCCACCACCACAACAGTGAGGCGTGTGGTGAGCGTGCCTGCGCGCGTGGTGTTGCCCTGTACCGTCGAATCGGTCTTGCCGCTGGCGCCCAGTTCGGGCCAGAGGAAGTTCAGCAGAGGTCCCACGCCTGCGGTGGTGGACGCCGATTCGCTTTTGCTGACGGCGGTATCGGCGCGGGCGGAGGCGGTGGTGCTTTCGGAAACGATAATCGTGAGCAGGTCGCCCACGCGCCGCGCTTTGAAATCGTCAAACAGCGATCCAGCCTGCTCACTCCAGAGGGAGCCTGTCGCAGGCGCGAGGGGTTCATGGGCGTTCTGGGAAGTAGCAGGGGCTTCATCTTCGTCGTGTGCGAACGCGAGGCAAGCCATGCAGAAAGTCATCAGGGCAATCCATTTCATAGCACCACCTCCACACGCCCTTTTTCGGCAACGCGGGCGCGAACCGTTTTTTGCGTTTCGGGAACATAAACCGGGATGACCTCGCCCTCCGCGCCCGACGCCCGTGCCACGCCTGAAACCTCTATCACCACCCCCCCTGACTGCACCACGACCTGCACCGTCTCACCCGCGCGAACAAGGGGCGTGCGCGTGCTGGGGGGCGCCTGAAAACGCAGGCTGTAGCGGGCGCGGGTCTCGTTGTTGACCTGCACCGCAATCTCTATTAGCGCGCTCTTTTCGCTGACGCGCGGCGTGCCCTCCACCACGAAATTGAGCGTGCCTTCGGGCAGGGCGATCTCGGCAGGCGGGTTCTCCAGACGCCAGCGGCTGATGTCAACCCCCGTGCGCTTCTGAATTTCGGCGCGGGCGAACTGCTCAACAGCGCTTGCGCCCACCGCCTGCGCCACGCGCGTAATTTGGATCGTGTCGGGCATTTCGATGGTGAATTGCGTGGGGTCATAACCATGCTGGCGCAGGCGCGTGAGGAGCTGCTGGCGCGTGAAGGTGCGCTTCTGCCCTGGCAGCGGCGAAGCGCCCAGCTCCATCGCGCCGAGTGCCCGACGCAACGCTTCGTCGCCGCCAGCCAGTTCGGCAATCTCCGCCAGACAAAACCGCGCCGACGACACCGAAACCGATGGGGCAATCCGTATCCTCAGAGGCTCATCCGTAAGCCGTACCAGCGCCATCCCAAGCACGCTCAAAACCAGTACGGCTCTCATCACGCCTGATTATCGGCAGAAAACCCGTATTCTTGAGAGTCCAGTTCCCAGCCCAGGCTTCCGATAATCCCCTCTGGCTCAGAGTAGGTGGCATGGACGCGCCTGAGAGAGAAGGACGCCAGGAGGTGAGCCAGAGTGATTGGAGGGAACATTTCGGGGATTAACTTTGCGGGTCTGGCAACGGGGATCGATACCGAATCGATCATCCAGAAGCTGACCGAACTGCAGGCGCGCCCGCTCCAGCAGTTGATGGTGCGCAAATCGCAGCTGAACGCGCGCATGAGCGCCTTTGACCAGTTTCAGGGGCTGGTGCGCAACCTGCAAACCGCGGCAGGCGCCCTGTCCACACCCAGCGCGTTCAACATTCTGAAGGGCACTTCCAGCGACACGAATGTCGTTACGGTCAATCCGTCGGCGGAGGCGCTGCCCGGCACCTACGAGATTCGGGTCAGCCGATTGGCGCAGGCACACAAGATTGTGAGCGGCGCCCACAGCTCCGACACCGCCGAGCTGGGCGTCAGCGGGCGTTTCCTGCTCAACGGCAAGGTGATTGAAGTCAACGCGAACGACACCCTGCGCTCCGTCGCCAGCAAAATCAACAGCGCCAACGCGGGCGTAACCGCCTCGATCATCCGCGCGGACGGCGACCAGTATTACCTCACGCTCACCGCGAACGAAACTGGCAAAAACAGCCAGATTCAGCTCGCCGAGATTGGAGGCAATCTGGTGCTGACGCCCACCCTCAAACTGGTGACCTACGAAGAGTTCGTGCGCAATCAGCAAGCCAACGCCGCGCTCTCCAGCCGATTCCGAAGCGCCACCGAGTCCATCGGCTCCCAGCTCGGCATCAGCGGTCCCCCCTCTGGCACGATTCGGATTAACGGCGTCGACATCGCCATCGACTTCGGAACCGATAGCCTCGAACGAATCGCCAGCAAAATCAACGGTTCGGGAGCAGGCGTTACTGCCACCGTGGAGACCGAGACGGAGAACGGCACGACCTACTATCGCCTCAAAATTGACGGCGGCAGCCGACTCCCTGAATTCGAAGACCCCGATAACCTGCTCAAACAACTCGGTGTGCTCCAGAATCGCTATCAGAACGAACTGGTTCAGGCACAGGATGCCGAGTTCACTATCGACGGCTTCACTTTCCGACGCAGTAAGAATCAGGTGAGCGATGCGATTCCCGGCGTCACTTTCACGCTTTTGAGCGCGGACGCCACCAACCCCAAAACCGCCACCATCACGCTCACGCGCGATGCGGAGGCGGTCAAAAAGAATGTGCAGGGCTTCGTCGACGCCTATAATGCGCTGGTGGACTTCATTAAGCAGAACGCCTCTTTCAACAAGGAGACCCTGCAGACGGGCGTGCTGTTCGGCGACACCACCGTCAGCCTCGTGCGCGATTCGATTCTGCAACGCATTATGAACCCTGTGCCGGGGCTGGAGGGGAGCCTGCGCGTGCTGGCTCAGGTGGGCGTAATGCTGGGCGAGGACGGCAAGCTAACGCTCAACGAGAGTACCCTCAATCAGAAGCTGGGGGAAGACCTTAACGGTATCATTCGCCTGTTCACCGCGCAGGGAACCACCACGGACCCGAACATCAGTTTCGTGTCGGCAACGGATGCGACGCGCCCTTCGCCAACAGGGGGATATGAGGTGGTCATCACGCAGGTCGCCACCAAAGCGAAGGCGGTAGCAGGCACAGCGCAGACCGCCGCGCGTACCACCTCCGAAACCCTCACCTTCAGCGGCAGCCTGTTCGGGAATGAAACCTACTCCATCACTTTAGACCCCGGCACCACGATTGACGACACGATTGCCCGAATCAATAGCGACTCCCGACTGAAAAACCTCGTGGTCGCCAGCAAAGATTCGAGCGGGCGTCTGGTCATAGAGGCACGAAACTACGGTTCCGCAGGCAGTTTCCGCGTCGTGTCTAATCTCGCCGCGGGACCCGACAACTCCGGGATCGGCACCGACGGCATCGACGCTAACGGGCAGGATGTGGCGGGCACGATTAACGGCGAGCCTGCCACAGGACGCGGGCAGTTCCTCACGGGCAACTCCGGCAACCCGAACACCGATGGACTGCAGATTCGTGTTACTGCCACCACGCCCGGCACCTACGGCGTGGTTCACTTCACGCGCGGTGTTGCCGACCTCGTGCGGCTCTACACACGACAGGTTACGGATATCGTGAGCGGCGACCTCAAGTACGCCAAAGACACGCTCCAGGACCAGATTAAAGCCATCGACGACCAGATGCAGCGCATCCGCGAGGAGGTTTCGCGCAAGCAGCTCATGCTGCGTGAGCAGTTCGCACGGCTGGAACGCTCCATCAGCCAGATGCAATCGCAGAGCGCCCGTCTCGCGGCGATGATGGGCGGGATGGGCGCCATGAGCCTCTTCGCACGCTAACAACACGCTCAGCAAGGAGTAGACCCTATGTATACGAACGGATACGACCGATATCTGGAAACGGCGGTGGAGACGGCTTCCCCCGCACGCCTGATTGTGATGCTCTACGACGGTGCGATTCGCTTCATCAACAACGCGATCGATGCGATGCAGAACCGGCAGTACGAGCAGCAGAACTACTACCTGCAACGCGCCCAGAAAATCCTCGCCGAACTGATCAGCAGTCTGGACTTCGACAAAGGCGGGGAAATCGCCGAGAACCTCTTTCGCCTCTACACCTACATGTATAACCAGCTGGTGGAGGCGAACCTTCAGGACAGTGTGGAACGCGCCCAGCATGTGGTGAACCTGCTTTCGGAACTGCGTGAAGCGTGGGACACGATTGCTTCGCAGGGCGAAGCCGTGCCCGCAACCCCAATTGCGCCAGGGAAGGTGAGTTTGCGTGGGTAGAAATATCGTAGAGGATTTACTGCACGATTTCTGGATGCTGACGCTCTGCACCGAGCAGGCAATCGAAGACGAGGATTGGGAGGCTGTGAACGGTCTGCTCCAGCGGCGCGAGGAGGTGCTTGCCACGCTGGAACGGTTAGACCCCGACCCGCGCTGGCTGCCCCTCTTGCGCCGCGCGATGGAGGCGGACGCGCGCTGTCAGGAAACCCTGCGCCAGAAACAGCGCGCCCTGCTGCTGGAACTGGAACGCGAGACCCAGCAGCAAAAGGGGTGCGACCACTACGACGCACCCCCAACCGATTACACCCCGCGCTTTGAGGCGGAAGGCTGATTACCGCTTCAGGTCTTTGGCGACCGAGAGCATCTCGTCTGCCGTCTGAATGGCGCGGGAGTTCACCTCATAAGCGCGTTGCGCCATAATCAGGCGCACCATCTCGTCCACAATCTGCACATTCGAGGCTTCGAGGCTGCCCCCGGCAATCTCGCCCAGCCCGTTCGTGCCGGGTGTGCCTTCAATCGGCTCGCCTGCGGCGGGCGTCATGCGGTAGAGGTTCATCCCGATACGGTTCAGCCCCGCCGGGTTGATGAAGCGCACTAAAGTAATCTGACCGATCTGCTCCACGCCGTCCTGACCGCCGCGGCGCACGGAAATCGTGCCATCGCGCCCAATCAACACCTGCTCCACATCGGGCGGCAGGATAATCTCAGGCTCCAGCGGATAGCCCATCGAGGTAACCAGCCGCCCCTGACTGTCCAGCTTGAAGCCCCCGTCGCGTGTGTAAGCGACTGTGCCGTCGGGCAGCAGCACCTTGAAGAATCCGTCGCCCTCGATGGCTAAATCCAGCGGGTTGCCCGTTACCTGAATGGCGCCTGTGCTGAAGATGCCGTAGGTCGCGGCGGGGCGTGCGCCCAATCCTACCTGTAATCCACTGGGAACCTGCGCGCCACCTGCCACACTGGCGCCTGCAGGACGCAGAGTCTGATAGAGCAGGTCCTCAAAATCGGCGCGCACGGTCTTGAAACCGTTCGTGTTCACATTCGCCAGGTTGTTCGATATCACATCGATGTTAAACTGTTGAGCTTCCATTCCCGTTGCGGCGGTATGGAGTGCGCGAATCATGAGATAACCCCCTTGTTAGATTTTTGGCAACTCGTTAATCGCACGATTGAGCGTTTCATCGTGCGCCTGAATCACCTTCTGGTGGCTCTCGTAGGCGCGGATGATTTCAATCATGCTGACCATCTCGCGGATGAGGTTGACATTCGAGGCTTCCAGTGCGCCCACCACAAGGCGTGGCTTGGCGAGGGGCGTCGCGTTGCCAGCAAACAGCCCATCGGCGTCTTTGGTGAGGTTGCCCCCTACGATTTGAAGTCTGGCGGCAGGCGTCTCGTTGATGCGCACCACCGCATCTTCGCCGATGGTGAGGTTCGCGCCGCGCGGGACGCGAATGGGCTCACCTCTTTCAGACAGCACGGGATAGCCCTCACGGCTCACCAGCACCCCCTCGGCGTTCAGCTGGAACGCCCCGTTGCGGGTGTAGCGCACGCCGCGCGGGGTCTGCACCGCGAAAAAGCCTTCGCCTTCAATTGCCAGGTCCAGCGGGTTGCGGGTGTGTTGCAAAGCGCCTGCCTGCAGGTCGGTATAGGTCGATTCCAGCAAAGTGCCTGCCGAGAGCGTGCCGATGGGGGCGGCGGTGTTGCCCTGCACCCGGTAGAGGGCGCGCTCGTACACGCTGGCGAACACAGGGCGATCCGCCTTGAACCCCGTCGTGTTGAGATTGGCTAAGTTGGAAGCCAGCACATCCTGCGCCTTCTGGCGGGCAATCATCCCCTCGCTGGCGATATAGAGACCTCGTAACATCACGGGGGATTATCGGCGTGCTGAGGGCGTTTTTAGAGTCTGGATAAAACCGAGCCTCCCCAGCAGAAGGGGAGGCTCGGGGGTTCTTTCAAAACAGGGGATTAGCGGGGGCGGTCGTCGTCAACGGTGAAGCGGAACATCACGCAGGTGGTGCCACAGACCTGCGGGTTGACCTCCGCCAGATAGTTCAGCGAGACTGCTTTCGCATGCCCGTCCATCCACACGACATTGCTGAGCTTCATATGGCGTCCGAGGATCGCGCCGTTATTGCGTCGGTTCAGCAGCGCGGGGAACGGGAAGGTTTCTATTGCGCGGGTGGGCTGCGGATCGCTCAGGTTTGCCCGATAGAAGTCTGCGCTCTGTCCGTAGCCCTGCACTTCGGCAATCAGCACGGTGTCGGCAGGTTCGGCAACGATTGCGAGCGGCTTATTGTTGGGAGGCGTGCAGGTTGAGAGCGAGGTCTGAATGCCGCAGCCTGCATAATACATGTTGTTAATCGCGTAGCTGCCGAAACGGCGCCCCACATTGGTGGTGCCCATCGGGTCGCCACAATCCGCCTCGCGATACACATTGCGTCCATCGGGCGAGTAGGGCTGATACACATAGCGCTTGTTGGGCATCAGGGTGTGGGTGCGGTTGCCCTCGTGCGGGAGCGTGCCCGAAATCGCCGAGAACGGGTCGCTGGGGCAGTTAAAGACATCGACATTCTTGATGTAGGGGTAGAGCACATCCATCCAGCGGGGCGAGGAGCAGTCCACAAAGTGGTTGCCCTCCAGCACGCGGGGCGGGTCGGCGTAGGCGTTGCGCGGCACATACTCGTCGTAGTCCTGAGCATACATCTGGACGCCCAGACCTATCTGCTTGACATTGCTCAGACAGCCCGTCTGGCGCGCTTTCTCCCGTGCTTGAGCGAACACCGGGAACAGAATCGCCGCCAGAATGGCGATAATCGCGATCACAACCAGCAGCTCAATCAGCGTAAAGCCTTTCGTGCGCATGGAGATCACCTCTGCCTAAATTAAACCGTACTCAAGTTAAGAAGCGGTTAAGACGGTGCCTGGGAAAACGAGCAAGCGACAGAATTGCACCGCGTTGGCGCCAGACGGCTGAAGCCGTTCCTATGAGACGAAGCCGACCTGCGTCGGCTCAGCCCCCCAACCCTTAAAGGGGTAGGTTTTTTGAGAGGGACGCCGGCTTATGCGCTCCCGAAGCATGTTGGGGAACGCCCCCGCCTTGACGGCTGAAGCCGTTCCTATAAGACGAAGCCGACCTTCGTCGGCTAAAATAGCCAGCGAAGGCTGGCTTTGTTTCGTAGGAACGGGTTCACCCGTCTGGATTCAAACACGCACTTCCTAAACAGCCTCCAAGAGGTATAATCTCGAAAATGCCAGCACGCATCGGGCTGTTAACCGTCGAACTCTATATCGGAGGGTGTCGCTCCCTCAAAGAGAAGCGACAGGTCGTGCAGAGTTTGACCGCTCGCCTGCGGAACGATTTTAATCTCTCCGTGGCAGAGGTCGATCATCATGACCTGCACCAGCGCGCGTGCCTGGCAATCGCGTGCGTGGGCAACCGCACCGACTTCGTGAACCAGGTGCTGGACACCGTGCTGGAACGATTGCAGTCCGAAGGGCGTATAGTGCTATTGGAGACCACACTCGAAGTGCTATAGGAGGACGCCAATGGGCGGACGCATGGAACGATTGGAATCGCTCCTCACTGAGGAGATCAGTCAGGTGCTTTTGAAGGATTTATCGGGTAGCGACCTGGGCTTAGCGACCGTAACAGGGGTTAAGATTGCGCGCGACCTTTCGCAGGCGACCGTGTATGTGAGCGTGCTGGGCGACGAGGCGCGACGCCAGCAGACCATCGAGAGCCTGCAACGCTCCGCAGGCTACATCAAAGGATTGCTGGGTAAGCGCCTGCACCTGAAGCGCATTCCCCGCTTGCAGTTTGTGGATGACCCCTCGCTGCGCCAAGCCGACCGGATTGCACGCCTGCTCAAAGATGGCTAAATGGGCGGGACATGCGCGGGGGCATCGCGTCTAAAGAATTCGGAGGCGCGTTGATGAAACCGATGGCATGTCCAGAATGGGAAGAGCGGTTAAGTCTCTATGTAGACGGGTTGCTGAACCCGTTTGAAGAGAACGCCGTGGAGGCACATATAGCGCGGTGCGAGGGGTGCCGTGCCACCGTGAGTTTATGGAAAGCGGTGGGGATGGCGGTGCGCCGTTTGCCAACCGTTTCGCCCCCGCCCGATTTACGCGCCCGCATTCTGGACTGCACGACGCGCCGTCGCCCGCGCCCCCTGGTCTGGCTTCCCCGAGGCTGGCAACTGGCGCCTGTGCTGGGCTTGGGGTTACTGCTGGCGTGGCTGAGCCTTACCCCAACTACAGAGTCGCTCATCTCAAACACCTCCTATCAGGCAGCGGCGCCTGCGCCAACGACGCCGCAGGCGACCGTTTTACCTCAGCCCCCCACACCCCCGCCTCCTGTGGAGGAAGGCGCCGCTGTTCCGCAGGTGATTATCTCGGTCAAAACCTCGCCCAGCTTTCGGGTCAGCCCGAACACCCCACGCTGGGTGGGCACCACACGCCTCAGCCCGGTGGAACCCCACCTGCCTGACCCTGTGCCCCCACAGGCTGGAATGGTGGGCGTTTCTCAGCCCACGCCACCGAGTCCGATTGTCACCGAAGTCGCCGATACACCCTATGAGCCTCTCCCCGCTTCGTCGGGCAATACGGATGGAAAACCCGGTGCGCCCCGGTCTCAGAACGAAACGCCGCGCCCCACGCTTGCTGAGTGGTCGCAGCAGTTCAACGAACAGCTTCGCCGTGAGCAACGCGCACGCTCTGGGATCGCCCATTCCCCTAATGCGCAACGCTACATTCCGATTGTGTCCATTCGCTTTAAATAAGCCATAATCTTACAATAGGGTATCCTATAAGCGGATGAAGCGTACGGTGCGGTTTCTGGGGTGGAGTCTTGGGCTGGCTGGGCTGATGGCATACGCCGTCGCCCAGAACTCGGCTTCACTGCTGGATTTGAATGGCTCCGCCAGAAACACTCCCGCCGCGCCCGCTAACACCCCCGGTCAGGCGACGGCAGATGTGTTGCCCGGCAAAGGGGTGCGGGGTCCCTACACCCTGCGTTTTGCGCCCGTCATTCCGGGCAGTGAGAGCGTGTATGTGGACAGCACACGCCTGCAGCGCGATGTGGATTATGCCATCGATTACGCCTCAGGCACTTTAACCTTCTACGCGCCAGTCCGTACGCTCTCCACGATTCAGGTGTACTATCGCTATGACCCTCAGGGCAAGCGCGCCGAGTCGTCCGCGGCGCTCCCGCTGCTGGCATTATCGTTTGGACAGGGCGGGAGTTTGCAGGCGCTCTATGCGCCCGGCGCTACCGAAACCAGCCGCGAAGGGGTCAGCTATCAGATAAGCGCTTATGGCTTGCGCAATCGCCTGCAGTTTGGGGGTGGCGCGCTTCAGGGCTACTATTTCGTGGGCACGCGCTCGCCTCTGCAGGCGTTCGCGATGCCTTCGTTTGCCAACCCCTCGCCTCAAACCGTGACAGGCGCCTCCGAATCGGCGCAATTCATCGTCCAGAACCTGAACCTGAATGCAGGCGCCCTACAGTTTCAGGGGAACTATCAGGATATTGGCAAAGGTTTTTCGGCGCAAAAGATGCTGGGCGCCCAGCCCGGGCTGGATGCCAGCCTGCTCCAGCGCTGGGAGCAGGAGAAAGGGCTGAAACGCTATGACTACACGCTGGGGCTGGCGCTGGGCGGTTCCACGCTTCAGCAGAGTGTCCTCCGCATTCAGGACGACAAAGGCGCGATAGAACAGCGTGGCTACCTGCTGCAGAGCCATGCGCTCCAGCTGCGTTATGAACGGCGTGAGGCGCAAGCGGGCTTCGAGCGATTTAAAGATTTGAGTGACGCGGCGAAAGGCGACTGGCAACGCGAGCGCGGACTGGTGCGCGAGCAGCTGGAATCCACCCTCAAACTCGCGCCGAACAGCACACTCCAGTTCAACCAGACCCAGGTGGCACAGGAGGGCGCCGAGATTAAACGCCAGCAATATGCCTTCAACCTCCCCTGGCTCAAGCTGGTGCGCACCCACCAGAGCGTGGAGCAGGGCTTCACACGGTTCGGCGACCTGGCAGAAGCAGATAAGGCGCAACTCGCGCGCGAAGTCGGTATGCAACGCGACCAGACCCAGATAGAGATTCATCAGAAGGGCGTGCGCGTGGCAGCCGAAGAGGGGATTGTGCGCTCGCCCTCAGGCACGCTGGAGCGCGAAAGCCTGCAAATCAAAACGGATCAGGTGGAAGTGGAGCACCTGCGCCGCGCCGTGGATGCCGACTTCAAAAATCTGCCGAATCTGACCCCTGCGGAGCATCAGAAGATGGTGGAGGAGGTGCGCCAGTTCCACGCGCCCCAGGAGACGCTCAAACCCGAAGATGTGCCGCAAGCCCTCAAAGAGCCGGGGCTGGAACGCACCCTCCAGCGCATCGAAATTAAGCCCGGCAAGGAGATGAGCCTGCAGGTCAAGCGGTTTGAAGTCGCCGACCGGGTGGGCGAAGGCTCCGCACAGGGCACACTCTGGCAGCTGCGCACGCCGAACCTGCAGGTGCGCCTGCACGAGCGCAACATCACGCCTAACTTCAATCGGCTGGGCGACCTGACCCGTTTTGAACGCGCCCTGTTCCACAACGAGCAGGGCATGGGGCGTTCCGACTGGGATGTGAGCTACACCACCAAAGACTTCGGGCTGGCGATTGCCCGCATGCAGGTGCATGCGATCGGCGCGGGCGTGCGCCGCACCAGCTATCGCCTGCTGACACCTCGCTGGGAATTCCACTACAACGAGCGCGAGGTGGACGCCGATTTCGCCCGCGCCCACGACCTCGCCGACCCCGAACGCGATTTTCTGGTGCAGCTGCGCGGCTTCCGCCAGCACGACTGGACCGCGAAACTGCGCCCGGCAAGCAACCTGCAGCTGGAGCTGTTCCAGTTCAACGCGCAGAACCCGCTGGAGCAGATTGCCAACCATCGCAACCGCTATCGGGTGATGTGGCAACCCAACGCGGCACTCAAAATCGGGCGCCAGGCAGATGAGTATCGCTCCGATAAGCTCACCGACGGGCTTTACCACGATGAGTACGAGCGCAACGATTTGCAGTATCAGCTGGGCTTCGGGCAGCTGAACGCCTACAGCGAACGCCGCCAGATTGGGGGCACGCTCGCCAACCCGCTCTATCAGACCACCGAGTTCTATCGGTTCAGCTCGTCGGCAATCCGCAACATGAATTTTGCGCTGGAGGAGCGCCGCACCCGCGCCGACGGCGCGCCCAGCGAACGCTGGCGCGCACACCAGATGGCGTACACCCTCAACCCGCGCCTCAAAATGAGCTTCGCCTACGCCGAAGCCACTCGTGACGGCGCACCCGACGAGACCAGCCAACAGGTGGGACTGGAGTATCAACTCAAAAACGGGGCAAAGCTCACCTTCTCGGAGACCCGCGCTGGCAAAGAGAACGCCAACGGCTCGCGTGTGCTGTCCACAGGGCTGACCCAATCGGCGTTCGGCGTGCTGAACATCGGCGCGAACTATCAGGAATGGCGCACCGATCGCACCAACACCAAAGCCCAGTCGCAGGTGGTGATTCAGTCGGCGCGCCCGTTTGATCTGCTGTGGCTCAAGGGGTTGCAGTTTGATTTCCGCTACGGCGCGCTCGCCGACCGCCACCTGTGGCAACAGGAGAATAAGCACTTCACGGGCGAAGCCACCCTGTTCGGACGCAAACTCACCGGCGGCTATGTGGGGCTGTATGTGCCCGGACAGGGACGCGCGATAGACCGCTACTATCAGCTCCAGTCCGCGCCCAACGAGCGCCTGCAGTATAACTTCCTCTACAAGACCCGCACCTATCAGGACGGCAGGCTTTACCTGGTGCGCAACTATCAGGTCGCCTACCAGTTAGACCAGCGGTTCACGATTCGGCACGAGTTCCAGACCCATCCAGAGCAGGCGAACCCGCATGTGGTGCTGGGTTCGGTGCTGCAGCCGACGGGCGTTTCCAACTGGGCGATGGAGTGGCGCTGGACGCCCGCCGTGCGCCTGCGCGGCGACTATCGGCTGGAATGGAACACCCAGCAGAATCGGCGCACACGGCGCGGCGGCTTGACCCTTATTGGGGAACAGGCAGATGGGCTACGCTGGGATGTCGGCTACCGTATCGATTCGGAAACCTTCGGCGAGCGACACGGGATTGCCCATACCTTCTACCTCTCCACCGAGCGCCGAATCGACTCGGAGCATTACCTGATGCTGGGTGTGCAGTGGACTCACTATGAGCGTCGCCCGGAACCCAATATGCCGCGCGACCAGCAGCGACTCGTGCTGGAGCTCCGACGCCCCTTCTAACCCCCCGATTCCTGCCTGTATCGCTGGATAATCGCATCAATCTCAGGCTGTTTGCGAAAGGCGTTCAGCTCGGCAAGCAGGTCATCGGAAAGTTGGAGCTGTTGCGCCGCGGTGTAGACCTGCCGCAATCCTGCAAGGAGTTGCCCTGCGGCGACGCGCTCGTACACATACGGCGGGTGCGTGTTTTGCAAGCGTTCGCGAATCTGCTGGCGCACGAGGTCCATATCCACCAGCCTGCCCGGACAGGTTTTGCTGGTCGGGGTGGGCGCCAGCCCGCGACGCACCAGTTCGTTCACCTCGCGATGCCCCATCACAATCAGCGCGTCAGGCTCGGCGAGAAACCGCTCTTTGAGACCGTAGCGTTCAAGCATCTCAATCGTGTGCTGGATGCCGCTCTCCATCTGCTGGGGCGTCAGGGGCGCCATATCGCCGTGCCCGGAGAAGCAGATGTGATAGGTGGTCTCGTTGATGCCCGCGACGCCCGCGGGGATTTTGTCGGGGTCGCGCCCTTTCTCTATCGCGCCGTTGAAGCGGATGACCACATTGTAGCCGATTTCGCTCCAGCCGCGCTCGCGATGCCACTGGTCAATCTGGGCGGCGGTGGTGTCAAACGCCACGCCGTTGCGCCCGTGCGCGGCGGTGTGCCACACGATGCGTTCCACTTTACGTGCCATATGCTCCCTCCATGAGGCTCTGGAGGGAAGGATACCTGACGGGCAATCAGCGGAGCGCGTCTTCGAGGGCGGTCTGGGCGTCGGTGCGGGCGTCGCGATACTTCACAATCACGGGCGCATAGAGATGCAGCTGGTGCTGGCGCCCAAATTCGCTCTGGACAGGGCGTGCGCCCGCCACCACCACCGCGCCTTCAGGCACAATCAGCGGCATGTCGCCTTCCGCGCGTATCACCCGTTCATGCACGAGGTCGTAAAGGGGCATGCTACGCGTCAGCACGACGCCTGCGCCAATCACCGCGCGACGCTTCACAATCGTGCCCTCAAAAATGCCCGTACAGCCGCCTATCATCGCCTCGTCTTCCACAATCACGGGGAGCGCGCCCACAGGTTCCAGCACGCCGCCAATCTGGCAGCCTGCGCTCAGGTGAACCCGCGCCCCTATCTGAGCGCACGAGCCGACCAGCACATGGGAATCGACCATCGTGCCCTCGCCCACATAGGCGCCCACATTCACATAGGAGGGCGGCATCACCACCACACCCGGTTTGAGGCACGCCCCGCGCCGTATTGCCGTGCCTCCCGGCACAATCCGCACGCCCTCCTCAAGGCGGAACAGGCGCGGTGGGTAGAGGTGCTTATCTAAAAAGCGCGCCCCGCCCCACTCGACTTCTTGCAACACGCCCCACCGGAACCCCAGCAGGATGGCTTGCTTGACCCATGCGTTCACACGCCAGCCTGTGAGGCTTTCGGGGTCGGGTTCGGCGGCGCGGATGGTGCCCTCTTCCAGCGCGCTCACAAACGCTTCAAACCATACGAGTGCTTCGGAGGTTGGCTCGGTCAGCGTCTTCAGCGTTTCGAACTGGGCTTGAATCGGGTGCATGGGGGGAATTGTACCCTTGATGGAGTTTGGAGGAGAGGGTTCCATGCCTTTTACCTTCCGAACCATCCCTGCAGAGTGTCCCGAAGCTTATTGAAGGCACGGTCGTGGCACTGTTTCAAACTCACTTTTTCTGCGAGCTGGCGATACAATGATGAGGAACGGGGAATGCGTTTTTCCCGCAAAAGCGACTCCATCAGTTCCTTCGGACGCTCGGGCTTTCCAAGAGAATTTTTGGGAGTCGCGGACACCTTGCGTTCGTATAACTCAGTATCTCCGCTTGCTATGACCTCTGGGACGTGGGGCGAGTGGGAAAACACCCATGCCTCCAGTTCCGGGTCCAGCACCACTACGGCACAGCGCCCTTCCCAACCAGCACTTTCAAGGTGTGCCTGAAGGTCGTTTTCCAGGTCTTCTGGAGAACGCTCCTCCTGACCACATCCTTCTCTGTCAAACAACACAAGGGCGAAGTCGTACTGGTCAGTGAAGGGGCGCAGGAACTCAGCGCCCTGTAAAAAAACGCCTGGATCGCGCCCCGGATGAGCAAAAATATCATAAGACACTTCGCGTATTCCGAGCGCTTTGGGGCGACTGAGAAGCCCAAGAAGGGTTTGCTCCATATCCCTGTCAGCAACCAGAATCACAAGGTCTTTCTTCATCCCAGCACTCCGCTGGCAAGCAGGTCGCCCAGCGCCACCTCTTTACGCCATGCTTTGAGCCGAGGATGCTGGTCGCCACGCACCACCTCGGTAGCGCCCTCGTTGTCTCGCGAGAAGCAGAGCAGGTTGTCAGGCTGCGCCAGATTGAGCAAGATAGGCGAATGAGTAGCACATAGCACCTGCCCCGCATAAACGGATGAGAGTGACTGATAGACCGCCTCAATCGCCCTGGGGTGAATTCCGTTTTCAGGCTCCTCTATGATGTAGATTTCATGCGTTTCTACGATATAAGGCAGCAGTGTGAGCGCAAGAAACCTGAGCGTACCGTCCGAAAGAAGCCACGACGGAATGCGCGTTCCCTGGAAAGTTTCCATCACCAAATAACGATAACGGTCTTCAGGGCGTTCTTCTACGCGAATTGTCTTGACCTCTGGCAAAACCGTCTGCACATGCGCGATCCACTGGTTGAATCGTTCGGAGTGTTTCTGGGCGAGCCGATCCACGACGATTGGAAGGTTGGAGCCGTCCAGCTGGAACTGTTCAGGAGCGTCAGGAGGGCACGGCTCGCGCATCGCCCGGCTATTCAGCATCAGGAAGCGAACGCCTTCAAGGAGTGTCCTCTGGAGCCAGAAACTGGCTGGAAAACGCTCCTCATCAGGAATGAGGGTCAGCCCCGCCTGCTCGCGCATCGGGCGAAGGGGGAAATTCCAGTCCGTTGTTTCCGAGCGGAAGTAGATGCGCCCGTCAGGTGTCCGCGACATCACCTTCCGGCGACCAGGCGGCGTGCGTTCGCGAGATTCCACCACAATTTTCGCGGGAGCAGGATGCAACCCAGGGAACAGCAGCGGAGTCTTAGCAGTTCTACTGCCGTTATGCTGTCCTGCTCTTTGAAGCCATAAGTTTTCTACCAGTAGCGTTACGCCCCCACGCGGGGTATCGACACCGACGCGCGCTTCATAGCGTATCGCTTCATGCCCTGGGGTGCTGCTGGCGCGATGTATCGCTTCTGGAAGCGAAAACTCAACGGCGACCTCAAAATAGTCCGACTGCATCTGCCATGTCAGTTCCCGCACGGTTCGCGCACGCTTGCGAACCGCCCTCTCCACACCGTTGCGAAGCATGTCCTGCAGAAACACCAGTACATCCAGAAACGAGCTTTTCCCGCTGGCGTTGGGCCCTACGAGAATGTGAAACGGCGCCAGCTCCTGCTGAATGTAGCGGAGACATTTGTACGAAAGCACCTCTATTCTTCTCAGCATGCCCGCCTCCCACGCTTGATTATACCTCTGCCCCAAAACATGCGCGTTTTGACAGCACTTTCGGGTACAATCCTTATGCTCACAGAATAGGGGGCAACCGGAATGTTCAAGGCACTGGCACGACTTTGGCGATATCTGGTGGCATGGGTCACCGGGAAGGTGGAGCAGCTGGAGGATCCTGAGGTTTTGCTGGATCAGGCGCGTCGGGAGATGCAGGAAATGCTGGCTCGCAATCGGGAGCGCGCCATCCAGGCTATCACGCAGAAGAACCTCCTGCAGGCAGAAGTGGACAAAATGGAGCGCCGCGTGCGCGAGCTGGAACGCAATGCAGAGCTGGCACTCCAGCAGGGCAAACGCGACCTCGCTCTGCAACTGATTCGCGAGAAGAAGGCGCAGGAGAGCGCGCTGGAATCCCTCAAAGCCTCGCTCCAGCAGGCAATTGAGACCGTTGAGTCGGTCAAGCAAGCGATTCGGCGACAGGAAGAGGAGGTGCGGGTGCGCACGGCGCAGGCGCTGGCGCTCAAAGCGCGCTGGAAGCAAGCCCAGATTCAGACCGCCATCAACAAAGCGCTGGAAGGGATTACGATCGAGAGCCTCGAATCGAGCTGGGGCGCGGCAGAACAGCGCATCCAGCGCGCGGAAGCCGAGGCTGCCGCGCGACAGGAGATGGCAGCCCAGAGCCTGCAGGGGCGGGTCGCCGCGCTTCAGGACGCGCAACTGGACGCTGAAGCCGAAGAGGAGCTGCGCCGAATCGAGGAGCGCATGGGATTGCGCCCCGCCACAACCGAGCAGCCCGTGCAACCCACCGTGCAGGCGAGCGTCGCCGACGCCGATGTGCTCAAAGAACTGGAAGAGCTGGAGCGCAAGATTCAGACCTCCTCAGGCGACAGCAGCGCGCGTGAGAACGGCTAACCTCTGCCTGCTGGCGTTTCTTATCGGCGCGGGCTACAGCCAGCCGCCCACCGCGTTTTTCGGGGTGCGCCTGCTCACACAGGTGCGTGCTGACTCCGAAACCACACGCTGGCTCTGGTACAACGACCTTGCCCAGCACGCTACCGTCTCGCTTCAGGTTTATCACGATTCGGGGTACGGGGCATATATCGCCCAGCGGTTGCAAAACATTCGGGGCGACCGCACACGCACCGCGCTCGATGAGTTTTATGTGGAGCGTGTGGGGGGCTGGCGTGTGGGCAAATTTTACGCCCCTTTCGGCGCAGGAACCCTGCTCAACGAGAGCGTGGTGGCGGCGCAATCACCCACGCGCTTCGCGATAGGCGACCTGCCGATGCGTGTCGCCTATGTGTTCAACGGTAAAGACCGCCAGCAGGGGGTACTGGTTCGGGTGGGCACGCAGAACGGGGGCGTTTCGGTGGGCGTCGGGCGACACTTTGGCACCGACCCGCACGCCTTCGCGCTCTGGCAACTGCCCGAAGAGCCGCGCGCGCCGCAGGGCTATGAGACGCTCTACGGAGCCGACTGGCGCCCACCCCTGCTGGAGCGCACCCTGCTGCTGGAGTGGGTCTACACCGAAAGCGACTCGCTGCCCGACACCCACTGGCTCAGCCTGCGCTGGGAGCCAGTCGGGGCGCGATGGCGCCCCGACCTGCGGCTGGCGTATCAGAGCCACGCGAACACCTTCAGCTGGCGCGTGGCGTTGCAACAAACCTTTGCGGAACGCTTTCGCGCGGCGCTCGTGTTTCGGGGGAATCAGGGTACACTTCAATTCGTGGCGATCGAGCTGCGAGGTGAACTCTGATGAGCGTGGGCAAGCGCGTGACCCGACTGATGAAAGCCTACCTCAACCATCACTGGGAACGGATTGAAGCGATCATTCGCGAGCAGGAGCAGGAGGCGCAGGCACGAGCGGAGGCGCTCCAGGAGCTGGAACGCCCCGCAACCTCTGAATCGGCTCCCCCGTCTTCGAGCGCGAAGCCAGCGGCTGCCGAATCGGAAATCAGCCGCGCCTATCGCACGCTGGGACTGGAAGAGGGCGCCGACTTGAGCCGCGTGCGGCGCGCCTATCAGGAGCTGAGCCGCCGCGCCCATCCCGAGCGGTTCCCCGAAGGCTCGCCCGAACGCGCCCGCGCCGAGCAAATCCATACGCAAATCGAGTGGGCGTATCGCACGCTTCTTGCCCACTTAGACCAGAGCGCCGCGCGGTTCCGCAACCTGGACCTTGACTGACCTGCATGACGCTCAGCATCTGCATCGTAAACTGGAACACGCGCGAGCTGCTCCGCGCCTGCCTTCGCTCTATCGAACGCTACCCCCCTGCCGAACCCTATGAGGTGATTGTGGTGGATAACGCCTCTACCGATGGGAGCGCGGAAATGGTGCGCGCCGAGTTCCCGAATGTGATTTTAATTGCCAACGCCGAGAATCGGGGCTATGCAGCGGGCAACAATCAGGCACTCCAGCAAGCGCGTGGCGAGTTCATCTTGCTCCTCAACCCTGACACCGAAATGCATCCCGATACCCTTCAGCGTGCCATAGACTTTTTGCGGGCGCATCCCGAAGTGGGCGCGATAGGCGCAAAGCAGCTCTATCCCGATGGACGCCTGCAACCCTCGCTGCGGGCTTTCCCCACGCCACGCAACCTGCTCTTTGAGGTGCTGGGGCTGGCGAAACTCTTTCCTAAAAGCCGCCTGTTCGCCGCTTACCGCTATGGCTGGTTCACCTACGATCGCCCGCTGGAGGTGGATCAACCGATGGGCACTTTCCTGATGGTGCGCCGCGCCGTCGTGGAGCAGGTCGGCTTGATGGACGAGGCGTTCCCGCTTTTTTTCAATGATGTGGACTGGTGCTATCGCATCTGGCAGGCGGGCTGGAAGATTATGTTCGTGCCTGAGGTGGTGATTACCCATCATGGGGGTGCCAGCACGCGACAGGTACGCCTCAGCGCGATTCGGGAGTCGCATCGGGCGCTGGAAGCGTTCTACCGCAAGCACTATCGTTCGCGACTACCGGGGTGGGTGTACGGGGCGATAATCGGGCTGATCCGGTTGAGCGCGTGGGTGCGGGTCGCGTGGGCGCGCTGGAGAAGCGCTCCAGCGCGCCCAGCCGCCTCATAGTGCGCTCGGTTTGACCCAGCGCCGCTCGTTGGCGGAGATTTCCACCGCCTCCAGCACCGCCTGACACTTCAGCCCATCGTAGAAGTTGGGCGAGGGCAGCTCGTTTTTGCTGATGGCTTCCAGCGCGTCGCGCACCAGATGCGTGAAGGTATGCTCGTAGCCAATAATGTGCCCTGGCGGCCACCACGCGCTGATATACGGATGCACGCCCTCGGTAACCTGAATCGTGCGGAAGCCGCGCATGCCGGGCGGGTCGGTCTCCAGATAGAGCTCCAGCTCGTTCATGCGCTCCAGATTGAACACGATGCTCCCTTTGGAGCCGTTAATCTCGAAGCGGTTGTAGTTTTTGCGTCCGAGCGCGAATCGGGTGGCTTCGAAGGTGCCAATCGCGCCGTTCTCGAATCGGGCAAGGAACATCGCCGCGTCGTCTACCGTGACTTCGCCCATCTCGGTGCCCGCTTGCCCGCCAAGCCGGTCGTCCACCTCTTTCAGCACGGGGCGCTGCTTGATGAAGGTGTGCATCATGCCGCACACTTCTTCGATCTCGCCGACGAGGTAGCGGGCGAGGTCAATAATGTGGGCGTTGAGGTCGCCGTGGACGCCGCTGCCGGCGATTTCCTTGCGCAGGCGCCACACCAGCGGGAAGTTCGGGTCCACAATCCAGTCCTGCAGATAGGTGCCGCGAAAGTGATAGATGGTGCCAATTACGCCCTCGCTGATGAGCTGCTTGGCGAAGGCGACGGCGGGCGCCTTGCGGTAGTTGAAAAAGATGCCGTGCTTGACGCCGTTTTGCTCGACTGCCTCCACCATCGCGCGCGCCTCAGCGAGGTTGTTGGCGAGGGGTTTCTCGCACAGCACGATCTTGCCGTGTTTCGCCGCCTCGATGGAGATCGGCGCGTGCAGATTGCCCGGCGTGGACACATCCACGAGGTCAATATCGTCCCGCGCCACCACCTGCTGCCAGTCGGTGGCGTATTCCTCGAATCCGTATTTTTCGGCGGCGGCACGGACGCGCTCCTCGTTGCGCCCACAGATAACCTTCAGCACGGGTTCATATTCCAGCTCGGGGAAGAAATGGCGCACCTGCCGATAGGCGTTGCTGTGCGCCTTGCCCATGAACTGATAACCGATCAGCGCCACATTCAGCTTGCGTTTTGCCATAGGCATATCCCTCCTTCTTTAGCGTGGAACAGGGCGCGCTCCCGGTCCAGGGCGCGGTCCGCCTGGGGCAGGGGGGGCTTGCTCTGGGTTGTAGGGCTGCACGATGGTGTTGGTGATTTTCGCTTGCGACTGCAGCCGGCGGACATAGTCGCTGATCCCGATGCGCACTGCCTGCTCCTTCAGCTCTTTCTGCTCGTCTTCCGAGGCTTGCGAGCCTGTGCGCTCCAGCTTGATAATCATATAGCCTGCCATCGTGCGGAACGGTTCGGTATACTCCCCCGGTTTGAGGCTCTCGATTTTGCTGCGCATGTCGGGCACAAGGAACTGTTTGTTCTGCCAGGGCATTTTGCCGCCGCGGTCCTTGGTAAACGGGTCTTCAGAGTATTGCTTGACCGCCTCGGCGAACTCCAGCCCGTTTTTGAGCGCCTCATACGCCTGGCGCGCTTTTTGCTCCGCCTGAGGGGCGTTTTTCTCCTGCTCTTCAGGGTTCGCCCCCGGAATGCGGATTACAATCTGGCTATATTCGACGAAGTTATCCAGGTTGACCTCGCGCTCCACCAGTTTTTCCGCCAGCATCTGAATGCGCACGCGCGTATAGATCCGACTGGGAGGGAACTGATTGCGCTTGAGGAAGTCTTCCAATGTCATGCCAGGCGGCACCTGCGCCTCGGCGTTTTGCACCTGCTGAAGCACACGCGCCTCAATCTCTTCAGGGCTGACCTGAACCCCATGTTTGCGTGCTTCCTGCTCTATCAGGCGCATCAGGATCAGCTCCTCCACGGCGGTAGCAGCGAACCAGTCATAAGCCACTCGAATCAGGTCGCCTGCCAGAATCGGCTCGTCGTTCACGGTCGCCACCACCGTGTTCGGGTCGGGCAGAGGGGGCAGTTCATAGTTCAGCTTTATCGGCTCTTTTGAAGCAGGTTGCGTTTGAGGCTGTGGCTGTGCTTCCTGTGCGATACCCGTCAGCGGCATCGTCAGAATCAAACTCCATGCTACTTCTCTAACCCATTTCATGGTTTATCCTCCTGCTGAAAGGGTTTCGACGGGGGTGGGGGTTCTCCTGCCAGAATCGGCAAGGCGAGATGAAAAAGCAGGAGCGCCGCCGTCTCCACGCGCAACCAGAGCAGGCTGAACGCGCTTGCTGCCAACCCCGCCTGCAGCAAAGGGAGCGGTAGGGTGTGCCAGCGGTGAGTTCGCCAGAGGCTCCAGCCCGACAGCAGGCACGCGCCTAACAGCACTGCGCCCGCGAGGCTTGGGGTCGTGTTTGCGCCTGCAAAACCCGCCCGCGCGCCCAGAATCACTCCGCCCAGCACCATCGCCCCGAAGATGCCGATTGCCCACAAGAGTCGCCTTTCGGGGGGAACCGCAACGACTCGCACGGGGCGGTTCTGGATTGCAATCCGTATCTGCTTTCGAGAGCGCATTTCGTGGCGCAACAGGCTAAAACCGAGCCAGCCACCAAAGAGCGCAGTCGCCCCCGTCAGCATCCAGTCGCCCCCACGCCAGCCCATCCAGAGGCAAAGCGCCCCCAGTCCGTACACCAGCGCAAGCGGGTTGCCCTCAATCCGAAGCCATGCGAGAGTCAGCAACACCGCCCAGCCCAGCATTAGCCCCCCATGCGCCTCACTCAAGCCCTGTGGAGGCTGAGGGTTCAGCACGCCGTAGCCCAGCAGCCCGTCGCGGTTCCAGACGCCCCCCGTTTGCATGTCCAGCCCAAGCGCCAGAATCCCCAGCCCGGCAATCGCGCCGAGCGCCACCTCACGGGTGTCCAGCACTCTGCCAAGACTCGTTAGCAACACCACACCGATAACCACTGCGAGTGCGCCCGTGAACAGCGTCGGAACGGGGATGGCGGCAGGCAAGAGGCTCGCCACGCCCAGCGCCGCCATCGCAAGCACTAATAGAGGTGGGCGAGCAGAGACACTCGGCGAAGCAGGCTGTATCACACGCAACAAAATGCGCTTTGACGCCTTGCGGGGGCGTATTGCCCCCCCTGCCCACCCCAGAAGACCCAGACTCCAGATGCCAAACAGCAGCGGCTTGCCCCCGTCTTGCAGGCTCTGTTTGGCACGCCAGCGCACAGGGGCAGCGATAAGCGACTGTACCTCAACAGCCTGAGGCAAAACCTGCCATTCATTCGCAGGGCGTCCTCCCACCAGCATTGGCTCACGCACGGCAGGGTCATAAAGCACACCCTTCCCTGTGCCCAGCACAAACACGGCGTGTAGCGGGGGCGACGGCTCGCGCTCGGAAGCAATCCCCAGCACCCAGAGCGTGGCTTTGCGTGCCTGCGCCTGGCGAGCAAGGGTCTCCAGTAGCGTATCGATATGGCGCCACGCGAGCCGTTTCAGGGCATCCGCCTGTTCGGGGGTACACCAGCGGGCGTAAGCCTCGGCACGCGCCACCTCGCCCAGTTCGATCACGCCCAGCCCCTCACGAAACGGGAACGGTTTGGGTATCTCCGCACGCACGCCGTAGGCAAACCGCCTGTCGCAAACAAGGGGCAACGGCGCGCCCCCAGCCACTGCGCCTGTATACGCCACATCACGCAGGGTCCAGTCTGGCTCCTGCCAGTAGAGCGATTCGGGCGACCCCACCATCCAGCCCGCCGCGCCTTTGGGCAGATTTTGCCGCACCCATGTGCTCTCTTCAAACAGGGCAGAACCCGCCAGCACACGCACCACCAGCGCGTCCGCCCACGCGCCTGCGATTAGCAGCAAACTCCCCAACACAACCCCTATCCTGTGATGCATCAGCGTTCGCAGTATACCTCTGAAAGGCACAGAAGGGTGTCTCGCTCTTGTTCTGCACATGGGTATAATCTGTGCCATATGGAGCGGGATTCGATTCGTATAGCCACAACGGATAGAGTTCGTGAGCAGATGCGGCTTCTGTTGCGAACTCAAGAGGAAGAAGAGGAGGCGGGCTGGGACTACGCCTCAGCGGACACCAAAACGCACACGCACTGCTATCATATCTATCCCGCGATGATGATTCCCCAAGTCGCGCGTCGGCTCATCCATACCTACGGGAAAGGCGCGGAACTCCTTCTCGACCCTTTTTGTGGCTCTGGAACCTCGCTGGTGGAGGCGCGTTTAGCAGGGCTGAACGCAGTCGGACTCGATATCAACCCCTTTGCCGTGCTGTTAGCACGCACAAAAACGGCAGACTATGACCCAATCCTTGTGCGCAAGCAGGCGCATGCCCTCCGCAACTATGTGGACGACTTCCTCAAACGCGGAATTCAACCCGAACCACCCCAGTTTTTCAATATTGACTACTGGTTCAAGCCTGAGGCGAAGCGCGACTTAGCCTTGCTCCGATATGCCATCGAGCAGGCGATACCTGCCGAAACACGCGATTTCTTTCTGGTGGCGTTCGCTGCCACAGTACGCGAAAGCTCGAATACTCGCCTCGACGAATACAAGCTCTACCGAATCCCCGAATCCAAGTTGCACGCTTACACCCCGCGCGTGTTCGAGACCTTCTGGGAGCGAGTGGGGAGAAACCTGCGTGGATTAGAAGAGTTCTTCCAAGAGCGGGTACCCGCAACCCATGTGCAGGTTTACGAGCGCGATTTGCGTCAAGGGATTCCCTTACCCGCAGCCACCGTAGACCTGATTGTAACCTCGCCCCCCTATGGCGATTCGCAGACCACCGTTGCCTATGGGCAGTTTTCGCGGTTGGTGTTGCAGTGGCTGGGCTATGATGACGACACAGCAAAATCCATCGACAGGCGTGCGCTGGGAGGCAAGATTGCCCCTGTTCAAGCGCGCTACGAGTCGCCGAGCCTCGCAACCGCCTTAGAAGCCATCGCGCAAGCCTGCCCCAAACGCGCCAAGCAGGTCAACCAGTTTTACGACGACTTTGCGCTCTGCTTTCCTGAAATCACGCGGGTGGTCAAACCAAACGGGTACGCTTGCTTTGTCGTCGGCAACCGCACGGTGAAAGGCGTCCGAATCCCGACCGATCAGATTCTCATAGAAATCGCCTCATGCTTTGGGTGGAGACATCTCACAACGCACCACCGTAACATCCCTAACAAGCGTATGCCCCTGCGCAACAGCCCCACGAACAAAGCGGGTGAGCTGTCCCCCACCATGACCGAGGAGCATATTGTCATTCTGCAAAAACAGCCATGAACATAGAAAACCTACGCGAGGAAATTTTTGGGGAAAAGGGCTACGCTCGATGGCTGAAAACGAAATGGATTTCTGGCGAACAGTTAGCTCGAAGAGCGCAGGAGCGTGCTCAGTCAGAAATGGGAACGACTGTGGATTGCAACAGCGTCAACACTTACCTGAGCCGACTGCTCGATGTGGAATACGAGATTTACTTAGAACTGGAGCAGGAAGCGATAGCCAAATCTGTGGAGTGGTTCTTGAACGCTGAAGAAACCTTTCAGAGTAGATACCCCACCCTGAAAGGTCTTTTTGCAGAGTTGCAAAAGCACTTGGATGATATGAACACCCTGCCTCAGGAGAAACTGGCTGCCCTTGCCGAGCCACTCGCGCAATACTACAAACTGCTCGCCGAGTCGTTTGCGCAAGGGCGCAGGGCGCGTGCAGGCGGGAGCGCTCAGTACCATGTGGAGTTCATTTTGAACCGCTTAGGATACGAAGGGCTTTACGAACGCCAGCGCACGCTGAACGGCACTGTCGATTTTCTGTTTCCGAGTATGGAAATGTGGAAAAAAGACCGCCGTCGCTGCACCGTGCTGTCGGTCAAACGCACCTTGCGCGAGCGCTACAAGCAGATTTTTGAAGAGCTGTCCGCCACAAAAGGACTCACGATGTACCTCATGTCTACTCAACCTTTGAAAGATGCCCAAAAAGACATCACGAAGGAAAAAGTTCAGAATATCAGCGGGCAGAATGTTTACCTTGTCGTGCGCGACGAGGTGAAAACGGTGTTGTTCAAGGATACGGCGAGTGTCATCGGCTTTACCGACTTCTTCTGCAAAGAGTTGCCGCGCTTGAAACAGGCGTGGACAGACGCTGGCTAATCGCCCGTTTTGCTTGTGGCACGCCTCTTTGCCATCCCTTTCTACCCGCATGAATCCTTTCCGTACCTTCGCGCCTCTAACGAAGTGAAAACGCCCAAAACGGGCACATAGAAATATCACAAGGAGGTATCACTATGGGAACCCTGACCAAGACAGCGATTACGGTAGCCGAGCTGGATGAGATGATCGAGCGTGGCGATTCGTTCCTGTTGCTGGATGTGCGCAATCAGGACGAGTTCGAGCGCTGGAAGATTGAAGGACGCAACCCGTTTGAGACGATTCACATTCCGTACTTTGCGTTCCTTGAGAATGAGGAGGCGAACATCGCGCGTGTGCCGAAAGAGAAGCGCGTCGTAGTGGTCTGCGCGAAGGGCGGTTCGTCGGAGTATGTGGCGAACCTGCTCCGCGAGCGCGGCTACGATGCGGTCAACCTTGAGGGTGGTATGATTGCGTGGGGTAACTATTATCGCGTGCGCCGAATTCCCGACACGGGCGATCTCGCCATCTACCAGATTATCCGCGTCGCGCGCGGCGACCTGGCTTACGCCATCGTCAGCGAAGGCGAGGGCATCCTGATTGACCCCACACGCCACATTGAGCAGTACACCAACCTCGCCGAGCGCGAGGGCTTTCGCATCGTGGCGATTTTCGACACACACGCGCACGCCGACCACATCAGCGGCGGACCCAAACTCGCGAAGCAACTCGGCGTGCCCTACTTCCTGCACCCCTACGATGGCATCCACCCGATTGACATGCTCCCCGCCACGATTGAGTATGAGTACCTGAAGGACAACTTCACCTTCCAGTTTGGCAAGGCGACCCTGAAGGGCATCCACATCCCCGGACACACGCTGGGCAATATGGCGTTCCTTGTGAACGACCGGTATCTGTTCACGGGCGACTCCATCTTCATCGTGTCGGTGGCGCGTCCCGACCTTGGCGGGCGCGGTGAAGAGTGGGCGCCGTTGCACTACGACTCGCTCTACAACAAGCTGCTGGTGCTGCCTGACGAGACGGTGGTGCTTCCTGCCCACTTCGCGACCGCCAGCCGCGAAGGACGTCCCGACGGAACCTTCTTCGACACGCTGGGCAACATCAAGCGCAACAACCCGCAGGAGTATCAGGCCAAGAGCAAGGAAGAGTTCGTCCAGTTCATCCTCAACACGCTACCTGTGTTCCCGCCGCAGTATGTGGATATCAAGCGCGTGAACGCAGGTCTGCTCGTGCCCGACGAGGAGAAAGCCAGCGAGCTGGAGCTGGGCAAGAATGTCTGCGCCCTCGCAGGAGCCTACAACTAAGCGAAATGCACGCCCCTGCCCTGCACGGAGGCGGGGCGGGGGCGTAGCCACTCCTTTACGGAGGTGAAAAGAAAAATGGCAACGAATGCAATCAAAACGCCCACAGAGTCGCCAAAGCGCAACTGGCTTCTGGATGCTCTGCTGGGCGTGTCGGATTGGAATGGCGTCGTGCGAATTCTGCCGGGGTTTATCCTCTCGGTGCTGATTATGCTGGTTGCCATCCCCATCACGAATGTGTTGGGGGCATGGCTGCTGAGTCTGCAGGGGATTGACCCAACAGGCAAGTCCAGCCCCATCTCGGCGGTGTTGACCGCGATTGTGATTGGGATTCTCATCCGCAACCTGTTGCCCCTGCCACAGAGTATTGAAGAAGGTATCAAGTTCAGTACCACCAAGATTCTGCGACTGGGGATTATTCTGGTCGGCATCAAACTCAGTTTGATGGATGTGTTCAAACTGGGCGTATGGGGGATCCCTGTTGTGGTCAGCGCGATTGCGGGTGGGCTGATTTTCGTATCCTGGATTAACCGCAAGCTGAACCTGCCCGAGCGCCTGGGTACGCTGATTGCGGCGGGCACGGGCATCTGCGGCGTAACGGCGATTGTGTCCACCGCGCCTGCCATCAAAGCCGACCAGAAAGAGGTCGCTTATGCCGTCGCGAATGTGACGCTGTTCGGCTTGCTGGGGATGTTCCTGTATCCCTACCTCGCGCCGCACATCCTGCACACTTCCGAGCAGATCGGGCTGTTCCTGGGCACGGCGGTGCATGAGACCTCGCAGGTGGTGGGCGCGGCGCTCACCTACAAAGAGGTCTTCAACGACGAGACCGTGCTGAAGGCAGCGACCGTGACCAAGCTGACGCGCAACCTGTTCCTGGCAGTGGTGGTGCCGCTACTGTCTTACCTCTACTTGAAGCGGCAGGCACGGCAGGAGGGCGAAAGCAGCACCAAAATCAACATCACCAAGCTGCTGCCTGCCTTCGTGCTGGGGTTCATTCTGATGGCGGTTCTGCGTTCTATCGGCGACGCCACCTTGCAGAACGGGCTGGCGTTCGGCATCTGGGACAAATCCGCCTGGGATGCGCTGACCAAAACCATCGGCGAGACATGGGGTTCCCGTGCGCTGGGCACGGCGATGGCGGCGGTCGGGTTAGCCACCTCGTTCAGCGTGTTCAAGGGCGTCGGTCTCAAGCCGTTTCTGGTGGGGCTGATTGGCGCGTTGCTGGTCGGTGTCATCGGCTGGGGCATGGCGCTGCTGCTGGGCGGGTTCGTGAAACTGTAAACGCTACGGTTGGGGGCGGCGGCGAAACGCCGAGCCGCCCCCGTAGGGTGATCACGGCTTACCCCTCTCATTCGGCGCGGGTTCGGGTTCAGGGCGGTAGTGAATCCCCCGCTCCTTCGGCTGCCCGTACAGCTCGGGGTGCAGGTACTTGCCCTGATACTGTTCGGGTTTCTCCTGTTCGGTCTGGTAGCCGTACTGCTGTACCCAGCGGTCGTTGCGGATGGCTTCCACACGCCAGCTGACTTTTTTGCCCGGCACACCGCCCGCAATTTTGAAGCGGTTATTCTGGATTTCCACCACAACATGCAGGTTGGGCATCGGCGCACCGATGGGGGTGAGCGTGTAGCGCGGGTCGCGGTTGATGGACTCGAAGTAGTCGGGCAGTTGCACCCACGCCTCGCCGCGTGCATCCAGCACCACCACGCCGCTGTAGGCGTTCAGCGGTTCGGGCGCCTCTGTGCAGAAGTGGTTCAGGTAGTGGGTCTCGGGGCTGAGCGGGTGGTCAATCCGGAACGACTTCGTGCCTGAGGCGGCGAAGCGACCTAGAGAGAAGACGCCGTAGCCATCGGGGCTGTCGCTTCCCCCAAGCACGCCATAGTTGATGCCCAGGGCGGCGGCTGCCCAGCCGAGAACGCCTATGCCTGACACACTGTTACCATATACGCCCCAGCCAGAGCCGTTCTGCGAGCCCCAGACCCCGATGCCCAATCCACCCTCGCCACGATTAATGCCGCGCACCGCAGCGGAGAAGCCGCCTGGATTGGTGGAGCTGACCTCGCCCAGCACGCCGACAGCATAATCGCTGGTAGAGTCGGTGACGCCGTGAACGCCGGGCGCGGTGCCGGCGGTGGCGGCGTGTAAGCCATACACGCCCGTGCCATCGGGACTCTCGCTTTCTCCACGCACGCCATAGTTGACGCCCGTGGTGGCGGCTCCCCAGCCGAGAACGCCTCTGCCTCCAGGCCTGCTCGCTATCCCAGCGACGCCTATCCCGTTTGTACCGCCGCTTACCCCGCGCACACCCTGCCCGCCAGTGTCCGCCTTCGCCTCGCCATAGACACCCGCGCCAGCGGTGCTAAGCGAGAGACCTCGTATACCCACTGAGAAACCGGCGGTGGCGAGGCTTACACCGTATACACCTATGCCGCCTGGCTCCGTGTGCTGTGCAGAGATAACTGTGCCTATCCCCACTTCACGCACAACATGCAGGGGTACCTCGGGCGCTCTCGTGCCGATGCCCACGCGCCGATTGCCCAGGTCCACCGTCATCACGGCGGTGCCGCCCGATAGGAAGTTGAACTTGTCGTCCACATCCTGATATTGCAGACCCCAGTTCGTGAGACTGGGCGAATGGGCTATCACCATGCGGTCAGGGTTGGCAGTGCCACTCTCGAACATCCGCAGGGCGCTGGCATACGGCGTCGGGTTAATCTTCACACGGGGCGAAAGCGTAGTATACGAGGCATCACTGCCAGTACGACGCACCGCAATCTCCAGGTAGCGGGTTCCACCGTCCCAGACCGAGGCAGGGAAGTTCAGCTCCACACTGAACAAGCCGTTGGACACATGGACGCCGGAGTGGCTGACAGTACCCAGCAGTGTACTATCTGTGAAGAGACGAAACTCAAAGTCGTAGTTGCCATTCGCGGGGTTGCCGCCGTCTTTCAGGAACCCCTGATAGGTGAACGGCTGAGCGCACGCAAGCGCCAGAGTTGTCAGCAAAGCCAGCAACAAAGACACTTGCTTCCACATACTTCCAACCTCCATCGCGTGCATTATAACACACGGGGTCTTACGAGAGTCTTAAAAAATCGGGGGTTTTACAGGATTTAATTCCGATTCGGGTCTTTTAAGGGGCAAATTTCGCTACTGCCACCGCTTCCACTCGGCGAACACCCGCTGCTGCACATCGCGCAGTGCCTGTTCGGGGGTTTTGCTACCGCTCATGATGAAATCCTGTGCTGTAGCCAGCTCATGAAGATAGAGCGTGGAGACGGGCGTTACGGGGAAAAACCGCGCGTTGGGGCTGTCCACGAGGTCTAAGAACTTGGCATAGCCGCGCTTCCAGAGTTCGTTTGGATTTTGCGGCTGGCGCAGGCGCGGGTTTTTCAGCACCTTGCGGATGTTCGGAATGCCATGCATCGTGTCGGCGAACAGCACCTGTGCCTCTTCAGATTGCGCCCACACCAGAAACTCCCACGCCTCGCGAGGGTGGCGCGACTCGCGCGGAATGCAAAACATGTTCTGCCCAATCCATGTGGGGCGCGCCAGGTGGGGCTTGCTCGCAGGGTGCGGAATCGGCGCGACATCATAGGGCACATCGGGAGCGTATTTCTGGAACCAGTAGGGGTTCCACTGCCCGTTAATCATCATCGCGATTTTGCCGAGAAAGAAGGGGTTATTGGTGCCCTGTTCGTTGCCGAAGCCTGCGGTGAACGCCTGCACGCGCCTGCCGCCGCCCATTGCGTCAATCAGTGCCCGATAGTATCGCGCCGCTTCGATATTCGTCGGGTGGTCGGCAGTGATGGCGCCCGTGCGCGGGTCCACAAACTGCCCCCCGAAGGCGATAATCAGCTCCATCAGTTCTGGCGGGCGCATGCCCAGCACACGAATCTCGCCCGACGGGTCAAAGCGGGTCAGCCGACGGGCATAGTCCAGCATTTCTTCCAGCGTGCGCGGGGGGCGTTTCGGGTTCAGTCCCACCTGGCGAAAGAGATCAGGGTTCCAGAACAGCGCGCCTGCATCAAGCAGATAGGGCATCGAGTAGAGCCTGCCCTTATAGCGCCCCTGATTCAGCGAGGCGGGCACAAAATCTTCCTCGCGCAAGCCCGACTCGTGAAACCACTCGTCCAGCGGCAGGAGGGCATTATTGGCAGCTAAGGGCGCCAGATAGCCCGGCTCGCGCAAGGTAAACAAATCGGGCGGCGCGCCCGCCACAATCGCACGGAGCGTTTTGGTGTCCTCCACCGCGCCCAGATTCTCCAGCCAGACGCGATTCTGGATGCGGTTGTAGTGCGCCACGACGCCCTCAAACACCTTCTCCTCGTCGCCCGACCACATGCTCCACACGCGCAGGCGAATCCGCCCTTCGGGCGCGCTCTCTTTTGTGCCGCAACCCGCCAGCGCAGCGCCCGCAACCGCCGAGGCGATCGTTAGCCCAACTCGCATCGCCAAAAGCAGTATACCCACCTGCGGATGGAACCGAGGGGAACCTTCAATCGTATAGATACTGGTACATCGGTCTATGGAGATGGACACGAAGCAGTTGACGAAGGTCGCGCGTGCGCTGGCGGATCCCACCCGACTCAGCATCCTGCTATCGCTGGTGAAGGGTGGCGAACTCTCATGCGGCGAGCTGGCGGAGCAGTTTCCTATTGCGCAATCGACCGTCTCGCACCACCTCAATATTCTCATCGATGCGGGACTGGTTTCCATGCGCAAGCAGGGGCAACATCACTACTTCCGTGCCTGTCCCGACGCGCTGAACCAGCTCGCCCAGACGCTCCAGCAGTGGGCACAGTCCATCTCCCAAACGACCGATGCGCCTCACAAATCTACACACAAGGAGGGAGTATGATGAAACGGTTCGCAACTCGTGGCATGCTGGGATTGGCTGTGCTGGCGATGCTCGGTAGCACACTGACGCCTTTCTATGCCCAGGGTATTACCTACCGCATCGACCCCGTGCATTCCACTGTCATATTCCGTGTGAAGCACATGAACACCGCCTTTGTGTATGGGCGGTTCAACCAGTTCTCTGGCACGCTGGTGGTGGATGAGAAGAACCCCGAACGCAGCTCGGTACAGTTTGAGATAGACCTCAACAGCGTGGATACGGGCAACGCGCAGCGCGATGACCACCTGCGCAGCCCCGACTTTTTCAACACGCGCCAGTTCCCCAAGGCGACTTTCAAAAGCACACGCGTGCGCAAAATCAATAACACCACGGTGGAGGTGCAGGGCAACCTGACTCTGCGTGGGGTCACCAAGCCGCTGACGGTGCGCGTCACTTTCACGGGCAAGGGGCGCAACCCGCGTGGGCAGGAGATTATCGGCTTCGAGACCACCTTCACCATCAAGCGCAGTGAGTTCGGTATCAACTATGGGTTGAACGGTGGTCTCTCCGACGAGGTGCGCCTGACCGTCAGCGTGGAGGCGATTCGGCAGTGAACTTTGTGCTGAATAACCTGCTGATTACGGGGCTGCCCGCCGTGCTGGCTGGGGTTCTCTGGCTGGTGGGCGGGCGACTGCCCCGTGCCCACGGATGGCTCAGCGCGCCGGCAGTGGGGCTGGGCATGGGGCTGGTCTACTGGCTCATGCTGGGCAAGCCTGCGTTTCCCCCGACTGATGCGCAGGAGTGGGTCTTCTGGCTGGCGCTGGGGCTGATTCCGCTGGGCTGGCTGGCTGGGATTGCGCCTGCCTATCGCTGGGTCGCAGGCTGGGGGCTGGTGCTGGTGATGCCGTGGGTGTTCGTGCTGCTGTTTTCGCCCCTCATGCGTACCGAATACTGGGCGCTTTCAGTAGGAGTTGTGTGGATTCTGGTGTTCGGCGTGGGGCTGGCGATACTCACGCTGGTGGCTGCCCCGGCAGAAGAGCGTTTGGCGGGCTGGCAAACGGCGTTTCTGCTGGCGTTGATAGGGGGTGTGAGCGCGGGAGTGCTATTTTACGGCGCGAAAAGCGCCTCGTTTGCGCAGATGGGGGGTTCGCTGGGCGCGATTGTGGGGATTGGCGTGCCTATCGGCTGGGTGATGCGCTCGTTTCGGCTGGGGCGCGGCGCGATTGCCGTTGCGGTGATGCTGTACGGCATTCTGTGGGCGCTGGGGTTTGCATATGCCAGTTTGCAGGCGCCCTATCTGCTGGCGTTTGCGCTCTGCGTGCTGACGCTGGCAATCCCCGTTAGCCCGATTGGGCGCCGCCTGAACCCCACCATGCGCTTCGTGCTGCCGCTGATTGGGATTTTGCTGGTGGGTGGCGCGGCAGTGGGGCTGAGCTATCAGGCGTATATGGCGGCTGGTTCGGCATACTACTACTGAGCAGTTGACTTGTTCGCTACAGATGATTTAGCCAACATCTGCTGCTGGAATGTGCCGCGCGCGAGCCGACAGTATGACACGCCAAACCACTCCAGCGCCGTAAAGCAGCCCACAGAGATAGCCCCAGTAGTCGCCCCACCGCGCATAGAGGGTTTGCTGAGAGGAGCCGTAGAGCGTATGAGTCATCACATAAGGGCGTCCCCCAGGGGCTTCCCATCGCTCGCCGAGGGGGCTGAAGAAGCCGCTGATTCCGACGGTTGACGCGCGCGCGACCCAGCGCCGTGTCTCAATCGCACGCACAAGGCTGTAATCCGCATATTGCTCCCGTACACCTGCGCCCAACAGCCAACGATCGTTTGTTATCGCAACCAGCCACTGCGCCCCATCACGCACTGCCTGTGCCGCAATCCAACCGTAAAGGCTTTCATAACAAATGAGGGCACCGACAGGCGGCTCTTTACCCAGTCGCAGGGCGTGAACACGCTCACCACACCGAAGCGACCGACGCGAAACGCCCAGTACCTTCAGCCACTCCGCAATTGGTTCGGCGGGCGCATACTCTGTAAAGGGCATCAGCTTCATCTTATTATAGAATGCCCATGTACCTCTGGGGGAGATTCCCAACGCGCTGTTGAAGCCGTGTTCCCCATGCTGACGAGTCACTCCCGTCAGAATATGCATGGAGTATCTCTGCGCCCATTCCTGCCACTGCCGCAGACGCTCCCGATCTATCAGCGATGCCCAAAAGTAGGTTTCGGACGATTCGGGAAGTATTGCCCAATCTGCCCCAGATTGGCGTGCTTGCTCCAACAATCGCTCGATGCCTGAGTCGTAAATCTGGGCAGAGAACAGCGTGCGCAAAGCATCGTATTCCGTCTGTAGCACTGCCACCCGCACAGGCTCCCCAAGTGGCGTGGCGCGCGCCTGCTGCCAGAGCCAGACGCTCCCCCCTACCCAGAGCGCAAGACCACTCAGCGGTACAGCCCACGCCCTAACCTCTGCTCCCCGCCACACTTGAACTAACAACGCGTTCCAGAGCATCAGAAGCCACTCCACAAGCCATATCCCGCCCAGCTCCGCAGGTTGCAGTAGCAGCGGGAAGCGCGCCAGCGGTAGAGCCAGCATCGCCCACGGAAAACCCCAAGCCCCCAAGCTTCGCAGCCAGCAAACCACTACCCACCCGGAAGCAGCGCCCACCGCCCAAATCCACCCTGTGGCAGGCAGGCGTCCCACAAGCCACCCAAAAAGCGCGCACCAGCAAGCATACCAGATGAGTACGATTAGCCACGCAACTCCCGCTGCCCAGTCTGCTTGGGCTTGCTGGGCAAAGGTTGGCAACGCCCACAGGCTCTGAACGGCAATAAAAACTAACCCCCAGCCGAATGCGATTGCCACTCTCCGAGCTCCTTGCACCTGCGAAAGCACCCCCAGCCAGCCCGCAGGGGCTATAAACAGGAGCCACCACGCATTGATCGGCGCAAACGCCAGTGCCGTCGCGATGGCGCTCGCCAACCAGAGGAGGTCTAACCCGTTAGCGTTGCTGCTCACAGTTGCCTTCAAGGTAGCCCACGCCTCCTGGCGAGCGGTTCGGGCAGTACCAGCACGGGCGCCCCTGACGATCCCGGCGCACGATGCCGATTATCATATCTTCGCAGAAAATCCCACCCCGATAGTAGGCCGACGGCTCAATCAAGCAGTAGCGCGCTGCCAGAACCCCATCCGCTCGCCGATGATGCCCATACCCCTGCCGCGCCTTCCACGCCTTGCTGTGTCCATCTGCGAGCGATACAACCACCTGCTCGTTATGGCGTCCCTGAATAAAAGGGTACAGGCTCGGCAGTGCCGTAATGCTCCCGTCGTAGTATAGCACCGTCTCCGCAGGAAACTCCACCTGCGCCGCGGAAACAGGCGGATGAAAGTCCCACAACAAAGTGCCCGTTTCAATCAGACACCAGTTCGCCATATAACTGCTATAGCGGAACCCCATCGCTGGGCACAGGGTTGCCATCTGGCTGATTGCCCACTCCACATCCAGCGGTCTGGGGTCTGAAGGACACTGGACAATCTCTTTGTCTTTGGTGTAGGGCACGAGCGCGTGATAGAGCGTGAAGAAGCAGGGCTGTCCGTTGTGCGTGCTGAAGTAGGCAGCCAGCGGATAGGTGTCGCCTGAGTCGACAAGGTACATCATGGTGCTTTGCGTCAGCTGGCGTACCTGCGTGATACAGCGGGCAGTGCGTCCCCGTTCCCGTGCGGCGGCGAACACAGGATACAGCAACGCCGCCAGCAGGGAAATAATCCCCAACACCACCAGCAGCTCCACCAGCGAGAACCCTGTACGCCTCATTTGCGCCTCTGTTTCCAGTAAAGATACCCTGCCGCCGCGAAAAAGACGATAGCGGGCACAAATAACCACGGGGAATAACGCCGCCGGGGCGACTCCGCAGGCAGCAGATAACCCTGTTGAAACGCGAGCTTCTTGAGTTCCTCTTCGGTCGGCAAACGCCCTTGCCACGAATATTTCACTGCTTGTCCTATGCGCCAGTCCACAACATCCGTTCCTATTGGCATTTCTAGCTCAACGTCTCCGTCCAGCGAGTCAAAACGAACTAACTCGTAGACCGAGACGACCTTGTAATGACCACTCGAGCTGTCCGAGATTATCCTGAACTTGGAGGGTAATCTGATGCTGCCAACTTTCTTGAATTCATCAACATACAACGCGCTTCTCTGCCATTTGTTTGCTGCGCGCAGCGGGCGTAGTATCTCGAGCTGCAGTGGCAACGCATCGGGCTTTGCCAATTCCACACGGATAGACACATCGGGATACTCGCCGGAAACTGTGGGATCATAAAGGTGAGCCTTAATCTTGCCGAGCAGAACCCATCTGTCGGGCTTTTCCTTCACATGCTCCCATTTGGCTTGGTAGAGTTTGGAGACATCCAAGCCGATCGTGCAGACTCCGCGTATGTTGGCTATCTCTTCGCATATAAACAACGGCGTCTCAGGATTGCCGTAAAGGTCGCTGGGATTACCTCGCTTCACTTCAGCCAGCATACTGGCTTGTGCGACGGACATGTCCGTTCCCAATACAATCCCTGGCTGAACCACGAACTTGACATCTTGATTCACATGGCAAATTGAGGAAGGTCCACTTTTCAGACTAAACTGCACCGTATTACCCTGTTCCGTTTTGTATTCGCGACCGTCGCGCGGCTGTTTCTGCACCTGAACGGCTTCTCGCGCGCGTTTTACTTCAAGCAGGTATTCCATGCGATTTTGTATTGGCTTGGGGCGAGAAATGTCATGGCGAACGCTTACGCGAAAAGTGAGCTGCCGGCTGATGTAAAACTGCTCTCGCTTACGAAGAGCGCTGGCAAGCGACCCGGGCAAAGGGCTTGCCAGCGCTTGAGCCACCGTTAGTGATATCCAAAGGACACAGGATACTAACCAGCGCATGTTCTAGCAGATTTTGCAGACATCTTTGTTGCGAACAGCCCAGAACGGTGGTGCGATTCTGCGGCAAACGCACATGAGACTGCCTGCATCACAGTCGCCAGGGTGAACAAGCACATTCACAGGGAGCGATTGCACGCCTCGGCAATCCATGCCATCACCTTGACAATTCTGCCACTCCCATTCCTCACACTCACAGCTCCCATGACACGCTGGAAACGGACCACATCCCGACTCGTCACACATTCGTACTATTTGTCTGGAGCATACGCCACAACCCCGGGTAGACCAAGCTGTGGGTTGTAGTAACCAACCCACCAAAGCGATACAGCTTACAAGCAAAACTCCTCGCAAGACAGTGCGTTCCTTCCGTCTCATTGTCTTTCCCCTCCTGTCAGTTTGATTTCGCTGAGGCGGTAGGTTTGGCAACCTCAAACCGAATCTCGATGCGTTCCCGCCAGCTCACGCCACGCTCCAGGTCGCGGACAATCAACTCCACCCCTTGCGAGTGTCGCCCCGCAGGCTTTCCCGTTGTGTCTACCGCAACGGTTAGCGGAAAGCCGTCCACCAAACCCAACTGACGCGAACCCCCCTCAAGCAGGGTGCAGCCGCAGCTGGGTTCTGGGTCAATTTCCAAGGGGCGCATAGTGGGGTTGAAGACCCATACACGGTGGCGGATAACCGTGCCAGGACGCACTACGCCTGCGTCGTAAGTTGCTCCAAACAGCCACAGGTAGCGTCCTTCGCTGCGCCACTCCGCATACGCTATCAGCGCCAGCCAGAGGAGCGCCGCACTTAACAGCACTTCAATCCACCACCCACGGCGGCGTGTGCCCTCGGTCGATTCTGTTCGGCTCAAGGTCGCCATCGCCATACCCCTTCAGCACCAATATTTTACGCCATATTCACGCGTTTTCTCTACCCCCTGAGGGCGAAACTTTTTTTTTTCTACTTTCGGAGAATTTTCTATTGGGGCGCTACAATCAATCCCCACTCCGTCGCACATAGCAACGCCCGATGCAAACTGTGTCGTCCTAACTTGGTGTAGATGTGGCAAAGGTGTTTCTTGATGGTCGCTTCGGTCAGGCACAACGCCCCAGCTGCTTCGGCAAGACGATCATATTCGGCGCACGCTTGTAGCACACGGCGCTCACTCGGAGTTAGCAGTTTGCCATCGATAACCACTGCATCGGGATGGCTTTCCTGCTTGCCGATGAAAGTGAGCGAGAGGTTCGGAAGCGCGTTCAGTTCTTGACGCAGATACGCCTCTACCATTGGGTTTCGCGCCAGCGGAATAACCCGAATGGGCTGAGGCGGCGGGTACGCACTCTCTGAGTCAGAGCAGACGGAGCCGCTTCGCGACCAGAGTAACTGCAGTCTCGGATGCACACTGAGGCACTCGCGCAGACAGGCTTCTATACTGGAAGTGCGCGCCCACAAAAGCACCCCAAGCGATTTCATTGTGTACCTCCTTCGGTTCCATGGCGGGCACAGCGGTGTGGCTCTGCCCTGACTTTTCCTGTGGGAAATATACGCCTTGAAGCGGTCAATTCCTGCTGAGGCATGGTACACTTCAGGGCGTGCGTGGGCTGATATGGCTTCTGGTGCTGGCGGCGCTGATTGACATCACGGTTTTCGGACTGACCGATTTAGATGAAGGGTTTTATGCCTCTGTAGCGTGGGAGATGCACCAGCGCCGTGATTGGCTGACCCCGACTTTTCAGGATCAGCCATGGTTTGAGAAGCCACCTCTGCTCTACTGGCTGATGCAGCTCAGTATGCGCCTCTTTGAGCCGTTCCCCAGACGCTGGGTTTCAGAGGAGTTCGTTCTGCGCCTGCCCTCGGTGGTGATGTATGCGCTGACGCTGGTGGCGCTGGGCATCTGGGGCAACCGCAGGCTGGGAGAAGGCGCGGGCACAAGGGCGGCGCTCTTGTTTGCGATTGCACCGCTGAGCCTGATTCTCGCACGCCTCGCCATCACCGACGTGGCGTTGACCTTCTTTCTGCTGATGGCGCTGATTGCGCTCTGGGAGCTGCCCCATCGCCCCTTGCTCTGGAGTCTGGTGGGCGGGGGCGCACTGGGGCTGGCGGTTCTGACAAAAGGACCGTTCGGGCTGGGGCTGGTGGGGTTGCTCTATCTTTTGAGTCTGCGCGGGCTGCTGGAGCGGGGCGTGCGGTTCCGCTGGGTGCTGGCTGCGCTGGGTGTGGCGTTGCTGACCGCCGCGCCGTGGTATCTTGGCGTCTATCTACAGCATGGCGCGGAGTTTTTTAACGAGTTTGTGGTGAAGCAGAACCTGTTGCGCTTTGCGGGGGGCGACACGGCGCACTCGGTTTTGCCCCTGATTCAGCGCGGAGGCGCGCAGAGCGTGATTACAGGCGTGGCGGTTTATCTGCTGTTTTATGTCGTGGTGTTGTGGCTGGGCGGTTTTCCGATGGCGGCGTGGGCGTCGGGGTTGTGGCGTCGCGCCGAAGAGCCGCTCATGGGCTATCTCCAGCGGTGGTGCTGGCTGGTGTTCGGGCTGTTCACGCTGAGTTTCACCAAGCTGCCCGCCTACATCTTTCCGATGTTCCCTGCGCTGGCGTTGCTAACAGCACTGGAGATGCAGAAGGCGTCGCAAGCGGGGCGCCTGCGCTGGATTGGCGGGCTACCTGCCCTGCTCTGGGGTGGGCTGGGCGTCGCAGTGGGCGTGATGAGCGCGACTCCGTGGGCGTATGCCCTGCTGCTCGGTGCGGGCGCAATTGCCCTCGCAGGCATGGGGGGCTGGCAGCCGCGCTGGGCGCTCGCGCTGGGCGTGCTGGGGCTGGCGGTTGGCTGGAACGGCGCGCTCACAGGCTATGACCGCCTCGCCCTGAAACCCGTTCGGGAGCTGGCGCAGGCGGTTCCGACCTATCGCACGCTGGTGCTGTATCGGGTGAACCCGGGCTACCCCAGCCTGCAGTTTTACCGAAAGGGAAAGTATGCGACCGCAGACGACTGGCAAACCGTTGGCCATCGCATGCGCACAGAAGGCGCGTATTGCCTCACTACCGACGCCACACGCCTTGAAGACCCTGCGGTGCTGCTGCTGGAGCGTCGGGAGGTGCTGGGGCGCACCTTCTACTTGCTTGCGCCGCGTTATCAATGAGATGAGGGCTACCCTGATTGACGGCGGCTTTTGTAGACTTTCAGGAATGCCAGCGCGAAGAAAAGGTACAACAGCGCTGTTGTAAGGACGCAGACACAGCTTGATACGGGCGTAGGTATATCGATGAATATCGGGGTAGCGTAGAGAACGAAATTGACCCCCATCAGCCCTGCGACCACATAGCCCAGCCCGCATCCGAAGGACCCCCCTATCAACATTAAGGCGATACGAAAGCTCCACAACCACAAAACGGCATGAATCAGCAGTTCAATCTGCCATGCCAAAATAGGCGCGTTTTTCAGCAGGGCGACAGTCCCGATGCTTGCAAGCCCCCACGCTCCTGCCTCCAGAAGGCGAAAGTCCCGTTCAGGTTTCCCAGATGATGAACCAGTAGCCGACATAGTTGCCCTCAGAATCGTAAAAGACAAGATAGTTGTTGACCATTCCACGGTAGACCTTCACTGTCATACCGCTGCTGAGTGGCTTGCGAAGCTCGTATCGCTCCACGCGCCCGCGGGTTTCCAGGTAAGGGAATGCGTCTCTCCCAGCAGGGGCGCGTTCCACAAGGACCAGTTCACCCACCCGCCTCTCTCCCTGATAGAGACTGACACTTGAGCGGCTTTTGCCAGTGGACACAGCGGTGGGCACGGTGGTCAGTTCAGGCTGGGGATTCAGTTGCGCCACGAAGACGCGATCGGTCTTGATGGCGCCCTGCACGGTCAGGGCGTCCATGAGCCGCCTTGCCAGCTCGATGGGAACCCTGAACAGCACCGACGCGATTAAAACCGCAACAACCATGAAAGCGATAATTCGTTCTGCCATCGCATAGACTGGTGTATAATTTTAGCATGCGAGGGCGCGCTCTCTGGTACTGGGTTGCCGGGTTTGGTCTTCTGCTGGGCGGGTTGTGGGGCGCATGGGCGCAGAGTCGTCCCCACATTCTGTGGATGCGTCCTGGACAAGTTCAGGGCGCTACCGCGATTTCGTGGGATGGGCGGCTACTCGCTGACGAATACCGCTCTACAGGCGCCTATACCACTGTACGGGTTCGGAGCCTCGAGAACGGATTGCTCGTGAGAACATTTATGGTTCCTGAGCTCAATGTCGAATCGCTTGCCTTTTCCCCTGACAATCGCTATCTGGCGGTGGCGGGCTTCGGACTGCATCTCATCGATACAGCGAGTGGGGAGATCAGGCGCCTGGACACTGGCACCGATTCCCCGCGAAGCGAGGTCGTTTTCTCGGCGGATGGGCGGTGGATGGGGATTGCTACAAGTCGTTCCGTGCGAATCTGGCGCACGGCAGACTGGGTGCAGATGCCGCCGCTGCCGACGACGAACACCTACGCTATAGCCTTCTCCTACGATGGCTCCCAGCTTGCTTACTCTCCGAGTCCGAATGTGATACAGATTTTTAGCCTGACGGAGTGGGCTGTCATCCGTGACATCAACACGACAGACAGATCCTTTTCACACCTGGTGTTCTCGCCTGACGGGCAAGCGCTGGTTTTGCGCTCGCACTCCAACCAGCTGCTGGTCTGGCGCGTCGCGGATGGTCAACAGATAGCTTCGCTGGGAACTTTTTCCGGTTTTGTTGAAGTGTCGTATTCCCCTGACGGGCGTCTTCTGGGTCTCATTCTGCAGGGTAGCGATCGGTCCGAGCTGCGTATCTGGCGCGTTTTCGGGCAGACCTACACCTCTGTGGCTTCCCATCAGTTCGTGGGCGCATTTGCCCGCTTTTGCCGATCCCTTTCAGAGGAAGGCGTGTGGGAGGTGGTCTCCCGTGTGGGCAATGCGATTGCTATTTCACCTGTCCTCGCCCAACCCACCTTCACGACACTGCTTGGAACCACCGCGGGCGTCTGGTCTGTTGCCGCCTCGCGCGACGGGCAGTGGCTGGCAGCAGGCGGGAGTAGCGGCGTGGATGTTTACCTCGCAACCAGCACGGTACCTCGGTATCGTCTTCAGCTGGGCGGAATTACGCGAGGCGTTACCTTTTCGCCAGACAGCACCGTGCTTGCCTTCAATACGGGGGACACTGTGCGTCTCTTTGACCTTGCGGCGGGTCAGATTATTGCCAGCCTTGCAGGGCACACGAGCGTCGTTCTGGCACTTGACTTTTCGCCCGATGGGGTTATGCTCGCTTCTGGCGGCGCCGACCGAACAGTGCGTGTATGGCGCAAAACCGCTGGAAACGAATGGCAGCTGCTACGCCTGCTCTACGCGGAGGCGCAGGTGCAAAGTGTGAAGTTCTCGCCCGATGGCCAATGGCTGGCAATAGCAACCGAAAGCCGTACCTACCTCTATCGAGTAAGCGACTGGCAACTTGTATCGACATTTGCGGGACGCGCCCCGCTCGTCTTCGCAGCCGATAGCACCAGGCTGTACGCTGCAGGGCTAAATGGTCTCATCTACATCTGGAGGGTACCAGAGGGTACTTTATGGAAGCGTCTCGAGACGCCTTATCTCGGAACCGCACAAATTCCTGTTGCCATGGTGCTATCCCCGTCAGGGGATCGCCTGGCGTTCAGTCTGGGGGGCGGGGTCTCTGTAATCGATTTGTCCACAGGGGAGAGTTTCGCGAATTACGCCTTGCCGAGCAGTATCAACGCCGTTGCGTTTACAGCCGACGGTCAGAAAATCCTCGTTGGCAGCCAGTCCGCTTTCCTGGCGCCTGTGCCAGAGCGCAAAGACCGCGTGATTCACTCCCAGATCGGCTCTGGGACGCTTGTCTTTGATCCTGCAGGTGAATGGATTGCTGCCTCGGGTGCTTTCAGTTTGTTCCAGCAAAGCCCACCTTGGGCGTGCGTGTGGCGTGTTCAGGACGGGAGCCACTTGACCACTCTTCTGGTGGGAGGTTCACCCACTGCCGTTGCAACTTCGCCGCGAGGATACTGGTTGTTTCTCAGCACGCTGGATGGCGGAATTGATATCTGGAATACTGCGGAATGGAGCTTCCATGACACTTACTTCGACGGCTCCAACGGGATCACTACCCTCACCTTCTCCCCTGTATTTTCAGAGCCGACCGAATGGCTGCTTGCCTCGGGAGGCGTGAACGGGATAATACACCTTACCTACACATCGAGCGCAGGTACATGGAGGCGTACCCTCCTGTGGCACCAGCTCCCTATCAGTGCGATTGGGATCACGCCTGATGGTCGGTGGTTAGTTTCTGGTGTGCGACAGAACGACGCCTCACAGCCAACCACTGTTGTCGTGTGGCGTCTCCCGGAAGGTGTGGTGAGCCACTTTCTGCCGCATGGCGGCTCGGTCTATTCAGCGGCTATTTCGCCGAACGGGGAGCTGCTCGCTACGGCATCAGGAGATGAACGGGTTCGCCTGTGGCGCATAGCGTCGGGTCAGCTGGTGGGCGCTGTCCAGGCGAATGTATCCTCAGTAAGCTTCTCGCGCAGTGGCAACCTGCTCGGGGCTGGGGGAGACAGGGGAATCACCATCTGGAGCCTGACAACAGGGGAGCGAGTTCGCTTCTTCACGGAGGAAATCTCAGAAGGGGTTCGCGAATTTGAGTTCTCACCTGTGGATGAATATCAATTCGCTTATCTTCGAGGCGACAGCACCCTGGTTCTGGCAACTATCCTGCCCGACCCCGACGGCAACGGCTGCGTGGATGACCAGGACCTGCTCACAGTGCTTTTCGCCTACGGTCAGCAGGGCGCTGGTCTGGATGCTGATGTGACCTTCGACGGGGTTGTGGACGATCAGGACCTGATTCGGGTTCTTTTTGAGTACGGTACGGGGTGCAATTAGTCAGTTCCCACCCTCGCCACCAGCCCGTCGTATGCCAGCTCGATTCCATCGGGGAGCTGGGCGTTCACGGTCTCGTAGTCAAAGTCGTGCGTCATGTGGGTGAACAGGGTGCGCTTGGCGCCGAGCTTCTGGGCGACCTCAATCGCCTGCTCCAGATTGTAGTGCGTCGGGTGAGGCTGGTAGCGCAGGGCGTCCAGAATCAGCAGTTCCAGCCCCTGCAGGCGCTCCCATGTGTCGGGTGGGATGTAGCTCACATCCGTCACATAGGCGAAGTTGCCCACACGAAACGCCAGAATGGGCATCTCCCCGTGAAAAACGCGCAACGGCTCTATAGTGAGATCGCCTATTGTGAAGACGCCCGTGATTTCGCGGAACTCTATCTGCGGCGTGCTGACGCCAGGGGGATACGGGAAAAACACATAGCGATAGACGCGCTTGAGGTCGTCTAACGCGCTCGCTTCGGCATACACAGGGATGGGGCGGTTCGTGCGCAGGGTAAAACCGCGCACATCGTCCAGCCCCATGATGTGGTCGGCGTGGGTGTGGGTAATCAGCACGGCGTCCAGATGAGTATCCAGCTGGGAGCGGATGAGTTGCAGGCGCAGTTCGGGCGGGGCATCAATCAGCAGAGCGGTCGTTTCGGTGCGCAGGTGGACAGCGGGGCGGGTGCGGTGGTTACGGGGGTTGCTGGAGGTACAGACGGCACAGCGGCAGCCGATCATCGGCACGCCCATCGAAGTGCCGCACCCCAGCACGGTGACGGTGAGCGCCATCAGCCCTCCTTGCTTTCGTGCAGTAGGCTCAGTGCGTGGCGCAGGGTGGGCACGAGCCGATTGGCGACTGCCTGCGCCGCCACCGAAATCGCCTGACGCACCGCGTAGCGGTCGGAGCGCCCATGCCCGATAATACACACGCCGTCCACGCCCAACAGCGGCGCGCCGCCATACTCCCGATAGTCCAGCCGACGCTTAATGCGCTCAAAAGCGGGCTTCAACAGCGCCAGCGGAATCATATTCAGGCGGTTGCGTGTCAACTCCTCTTTGATAATCTTCAGCACGGTTTCCGCCACGCCCTCGCCCGTTTTGAGGAACACATTCCCCACGAACCCATCGCACACCACCACATCGGCGACGCCCTCGAAGAAGGTTTTGCCCTCCACATTGCCTACAAAATCCTCTTTCAGGTGGGTCATCAGCAGCTGGTAGGCTTCTTTGGTGACGCTATTGCCCTTGGTGGCTTCCTCGCCGATGTTGAGCAGTCCCACGCGCGGGTTGGGGATGTCCAGCACCTGCGCGGCGTAGATTTGCCCCATCAGCGCGAAGTCCAGCAGATGGCGGGGGGAGCAGTCGACGGTCGCGCCGCTATCCAGCAGCACACAGCGCCCTGTGTAGGTGGGCAGTACGGTGGCGATTGCGGGGCGGTCCACATAGGGCAGGCTGCCCCAGAGCAGTTTCGCCACGACCCCCACCGCGCCCGTGTTGCCCATCGAGACGAGCGCATCCGCCTTGCCCTCTTTGACCAGTTTGGCGGCGACCACCAGCGAGGAGTCGCGCTTGCGCCGGATTGCCATCACGGGAGAATCCTCCATCGTGACGACCTGCGAGGCGTGGTGAATGTGCAAATTGGAGGGGCGCCCGCGTTTGGGCAGGTGTGCTTCGATTTGCTCGGTGTCGCCCACCAGCACAATTTCGAAGCTCACCTGTCGCGCCGATTCGTAGGCGCCCGCAACAATCTCCTGAGGGGCATAGTCGCCCCCCATCGCGTCGACGGCGATACGCATCGCTTACGACTCGTTCTCAGCCGTAACCAGGGCGTTCTCGTACTTGCGCCCACGATAGTAGCCGCAAACCGGGCAGGCGCGATGGGGCAAAATCGTCGCCCCGCAGTGCTTGCAGCGGCTCAAGCCGGGCACTTCCAGTTTGTAATGGGTGCGTCGCTTCGCACCCCGCGCATGCGAGTGTCGTCGCTTCGGATTAGCCATCGGTTTCCCTCCTTGTTAGTCTTCTTCGCCGTACCATGCGCGAGCCAGCGCCTCGAACGCAGGATGCCCCTTACGCTCTGGGCAACTGCACGCACGCTCGTTGCGGTTCTGCCCGCAGACGGGGCAGAGACCCTTGCAGTCCGGGCGGCAGACGGGCGCTATCGGCAGCTGCAGAATCAGATACTGCCGCAGCAACTCGTCCACATTCAGCCAGTTTCCCTCAAACACGGGGAACGAGTCCCGATCTTCTACGGTCGCAAACCCCTGCGGGTTCAACCCCGCAGGCGTGCCCACGAGGGGGAACTCCTCGTGGATTTCGAAATCGACGGGCAGCTGGTAATACTCCAGACAGCGACCGCACTCCAGCCAGACAACCGTATGAAACGCACCGGATAGACGCAGGATACGACCGCCGCTCTCGGCGACCAGCGTGCCTCGAATCGGTTCCGACTGCGGGGGAGCTTCTTCCCGCTCTAACCACACCTCGATCGGGTACTCGACCCGTCGTCCAGGATGCTGGACGACATCGTTCAAATCCAGTCTATAGGCTCTCATCGCGCTCCCCCTGTAGCCAGAGGGCTACAGAATTAGATTGTACCCGATGGCGGACTCATCAGCGACGCTCTTCGGAGAAGCGCAGAGGACGCCGGCGAATTCCGCGAGGTGTAATAACCGTAAAGTAACCCGACAGATGCAAGCAGTCTCATTTCTCAGGGAGCCGCATCGTCAGCAAATCTTCGTTTTTAAGAACCTGCAGAGCGTAGAAGATTGCGGCGCGAACAGCTTCTGGAGGCAGGGTGGGATTCTCTTGCAGGATCTGCGCCTCCGTTTCGCCCGATGCCAGACGCTCCAGAATCGATTCCACCGTAATGCGCGTGCCTTTGATAACAGGCTTGCCTCGCATTACTTCAGGACGAATCTCCACGAACTCCAGTAGATTCGTCATCCCTCATAACCAAGAAGAGGATACCCAATAAGCTGGTGTGACTTCGCAGAGGAAGCCATCCAGCTCTATATTGAGGCTCTCAGCGAGCAAGGCTTACCTGTCCCAGAACCCACAGTGCGAGCCAGCACCATAAAAGTCTCGGTCTAATCTGGCGCCCGAGCCACGCCCTGCCCAGCGGGTATAATCTCCCTGCAACACGCGAGGCGCACCGATGGCAGAGTCACGCAAGATTGCCGGGATTGTGCTGGCGGCGGGCAAGGGCACGCGCATGAAGTCTGACACTCCGAAAGCGCTCATGCCCCTGCTGGGATTGCCCCTCACCGCCCATGTGCTGCGGGCGATGGAGACGGCTGGGATTGAGCCAATCGTTGTGGTGATTGGGCATCGCGCGGAAGAGGTTCGCGCCGCCCTGGGAGAACGCTACCGCTACGCCCTTCAAGCCGAGCAACTGGGCACAGGACACGCCTGCCTGCAGGCGCTCCCGGAACTGCCACCAGAAGTGCAAACGGTGGTGGTTGCTCCGGGCGATTCGCCCCTGATAACCCATGAAGCCTTTCAGGCGATGCTAACGCTCCACCAGAACACCCAAGCCGACGCCACTCTCGCGACTGCCGTGCTGGAAGACCCCACCGGCTACGGGCGCATTCTGCGTGACGGGCACGGGCGCGTGGTGGGCATCGTGGAAGAGAAAGACGCCAGCCCCGAACAGAAAGCCATCCGCGAAGTCTGCACCTCTTTCTACTGCTTCGAGGTGTCCGTTTTGCGCGAAATGCTCCCGCGCCTGAGCAACCAGAACGCTCAGGGTGAATACTACCTCACCGATGTGATTGGCATAATCGCGCAGGCAGGCGGCAAGGTGGCAACATGGCAATCGCCCGACCCTGCCCTGCTGATGGGTGTCAATAACCGCTGGGAGCTGGCACAGGCGGCGCAGGCGCTCCGCATGCGAATCCTCAAACACCTCGCGCTGGAGGGCGTGACGATTGTAGACCCCGCCACCACCTACATCGAGCCAACCGTAGAAGTGGGACACGATACTGTGATTGAACCCAACACCCACCTGAAGGGCGCCACCCGCATCGGCAGCCGTTGCACGCTTGGACCCGACCTCGTGCTTCAGGATACGCAGGTGGGTGACGAGTGCCACCTGTTCCGCTCGCATATTGTGGGCGCTCAGATCGAATCGGGCGTTTCGGTCGGACCGTTCGCGCACATTCGCCCTGGCACGGTGCTGAAACAGGGTGTAAGAGTGGGCGACTTTGTGGAAATTAAAAACACACAGGTCGGCGAGGGTACGAAGGTGTTGCATTTGACCTATCTGGGCGACGCGATTGTCGGGCAGGAGTGCAATATTGGCGCGGGCACGATTACCTGCAACTACGACGGTCAGCGCAAACATCAAACCGTGATTGGCAACCGGGTGTTCGTTGGCTCGCATGCGACGCTGATTGCGCCCGTTACGATTCACGACGACGCCTATATCGCCGCTGCCAGCCCCATCACCGACGATGTACCCTCCGAGGCGCTGGCAATCGCCCGCTGTCGCCAGACGAATCGAGAAGGATGGGTACGCCGAAAACGCGAATCTATTAACGCGCAGGGCAAGGAGGGAGCCACCAATGAATAACGGTCAAGAGATTCTGTTGTTTGGCGGGAACGCCAACCCCGAGCTGGCAGAGCGGATTGCGCAATACCTCAAGCGTCCGCTGGGGCAGATGATTTGCACGCGCTTTTCCGACGGCGAGGTACGGGTACAGGTGCTGGAGAGTGCCCGGGGGATGGATGTGTTCGTGGTGCAACCCACATGCGCGCCTGTCAACGACAACCTGATGGAGCTGCTGGTGTTGCTGGACGCTTTCCGACGCGCCTCCGCACGACGCATCACAGCGGTCATCCCCTACTACGGCTACGCCCGACAGGATAAGAAAATCAAGCCCCGCGAGCCGATTACGGCTCGCCTCGTGGCAGACCTCATCACCGTCGCCGGCGCCACACGCGTGATTGCCGTAGACCTCCACGCCGAGCAGATTCAGGGCTTCTTTGACATCCCGGTAGACCACCTCTACGCGGGTCCCATTATCGCCGACTATCTCATCAAAGAGGGCTATCGCGACCAGAATATCGTGGTGGTCTCGCCCGATGTGGCGGGCGTGCCGCGCGCCCGTGCGCTGGCAGAGGTGCTGGACGCGCCGCTGGCGATTATTGCCAAGCGCCGCCCCGAGCCGAACAAGGTGGAGGTGATGGAAATCATCGGCGATGTGCAGGGGCGCATCGCGATTATGATTGATGACATGATCGACACAGGCGGCTCGGTGGTGCAGGGCGCGGAAGCGCTATTGCGTCGTGGCGCGGAGCGGGTGATTGCCGCCTGCACGCACCCCGTGTTCTCTGGCAACGCTCCCCAGCGTCTGGCGGAATCGCCCATCGAGAAAGTCATCTGCACCGACACCATCCCTGTGCCGCCGCACAAGCGGTTCGATAAACTGGTGCAGCTCTCGGTAGCGCCGTTGCTGGGCGAAGCCATCTCGCGCATCCACCGCGACGAGTCGGTCAGCGAACTGTTCCGGGATTATCGGTGAAGCCCATCAGCTGCCACAGCAGGTCGACTGCCTGCTCGGCGGTGTCGGTAGTTGGAACGGCGAGCGTCTCGCCCCGCAGGCTGAACTGCCATGTGTCCACCAGCAGGTTCGTGCGCTCGGCGGTCGCGCAGAATCGTTTCGGAACCGCGCTCTGGGGTGATAGCAGGAGACACGGCAAGAGTGGGCGCGAGCGGTTCGTGCGCCGCGCGGGGGAGATAGATTTTGAAAGTCGTGCCGCGCCCTTCTTCGCTGTAAACCCAGATATGCCCGCCCAGCTGCTTGACCACACTGTAGACAACGGTCAGCCCCAATCCTGTACCCTGCCCCTGCGGCTTGGTGGTGAAAAACGGCTCGAAAATCCGCTTCTGCACACTGGGCGACATGCCTATCCCCGTGTCGGAAACCGAGAGCATCACATACTCTCCTGGCACCACCTCATAGTGTCGACGGGCATAGTCCTGATCCAGCACGACATTCTGAGTTTCTATTGTCAATACACCCCCCTGCGGCATCGCGTCGCGGGCGTTCAGAAAGAGGTTCGTAAGCACTTGCGTAAGCTGGGAAGCGTCGCCCTCAATCAGCCACAGGTCTTCTGCCAGAAAGGTTCGCACCTGAACATTGGCAGGTAGCCAGCGCTGGGTAAACTGGAGCGCTTCCTGAATGAGGGCGTTCAACTCAATTCCCCCGAATTTCCCCCCAACCCCTTGACATCGGCGGCAAAATGTGCTATAATAGGCGGCGGTGGAGAGTGGAACTCTCCGCGCCGCGACGAAGTCAGAAACAAAACCAGAAAGTTGTCGCGAGGGTAGCAGTAGTCAACCGACGGCTCCGAACGACTGTTATGTTGAATCAGTTCCAAAAGAACCGGAGCCAAGCCTCTAAAATTTTTATGCTCCGATGGGGTTGCATAACTGGACTAATGTTGGCTCTGGGGTCAGTGTGTTTCGGGCAGCCCCAGAGTATGGATGCACGGCTTAATCACAAAGTTACTGTGGTAGAACCTGCGATACCGCTTGCAGAACTGTTTCAGCGGCTCTCCCAGCAGACGAAGGTGCGACTGCAAATCGATAACGCATGGCGTGAGGTGCGTGCGGCGGTACTGGTTCGCGAGCGCCCCCTTCATGAAGTGATGTCTGCTCTACAGGACGCTTTTCCCCCGCTTGTCTGGGAAAAGGTAGAAGAGCCTGACCAGCCTCCGCGCTATAGACTGAAATACAAGCCTTCAGACCGCTTACCTGAGCAGCCCACAGGTTCGGAAACAGCCCTGAGCCGCATCAGGCGTATTCTGGGGCTCGTCTGGCAGATAGAAAGCCGTGCGCCTTCAGACTGGAACACGCTTGTCAACGCCCCACCTGAAGGTGTGGAGCCGCAGGAGTGGCGCCTCGCGGTTTCGCTCTACCAGCGCAGTTTGCCGACATTCACACCGCGCTCAGGGATATCCGAAGATGAAGACCCGATGGCGGGATTACCAAACTTTGAGAGCGCCTTCTTCAGGGTCGTTCTGCAGGCACTGAAACAACTCGACGACGCCGCGTGGCTGCAATTGAAGGAACAGTCCTCCTGGTTCGCACGCGCAACAGAACACCCGCGCCTTGGGAAAGCTCTGGTAGAACTGTATCAGACCGCGAATCTGGAGTATTACAACACCAGCGCAGGAACCCTCTTTGAGGGGCGCTCGCCGCCGCCCGCGGTAGGCGACCTGTTCCTCCGCTTCTGGCTCGATGAAGATGGTAATTTCTACGCGGCGGTATTACCCCTCGCCTTCAGCGGAGGGGAATGGCGTGCCGTGGGCAGCCCAGAGCGTAGAGCGATTATCAGCCTGGCTTCCGACTATGGGCGGCGCCCATGGAAGCCGCAGGTTCCTCAAACAGCCCGCTTCGAGAAGCCGCTCCCCCCAACCCCTGCATTCATTCACCAGAGGGCAAACTGGTATAACGCGCTTGGATGCCTGCTTCTGGAAATCGCAGAAGCGACGGGACTCTCGCTTGTAGCCCCCATTTTTCCCTTTTACACAGCTGGGAAAGGTGAAGCCAGTCGCCTCGCGAATGCCGTCATCCAGCAGAGCGATATTTACCGCTTTCGCCTGCCCGCTGCCGATCTGCCACGGCTCAGCAGCTCCACAGGGCTGATGTTTCACTTGAGAGAGGACTGGCTAATCGCCACCCACGCCGATCTGGAGCAGGCACGCCGCGATGATATTCCGGATACCCTGCTCGAAAAACTGTTCCCTGCACAGCGCATAACAGGAACAGCGTGGCTTCTGCAGATTGCCCGCCAGCACGCGCAAATTTCGCCACGCGCTCTCGCCGCTATCCGCGCGATGCGCGAGGAACGGAACTCAATTGAGTCCCCCGTGCCGAACGCCCCCGAACGACGCTATGAGATTGCCTCTCGCAACGATCTCAATTCTTACTGGGCGTTCGCAAAGCGAGTGACTCTTGTCTCGTATCCTCCTGCGGGCGCCCCTCCCCTGGAAACGATTACCTACCACGCGAGCGCCGAAAAAGAGATTTGGGACTTTATGGCTTCGTTATCTCAGGCACAACTGGCGCATGCGTTGACAGGAGAGCCTCTGTTCTGGTCTCAGCTAAGCGCGCGCCAGCAGCAGTTGTTCCGCAAGATTGCTGAGGAGCATCCGCTTGCTTGGCTTTCGCCTGAGCCGACCGCCCTCACGCTATTCTCGGTTCAGCGACGCCAGGTTCCGATAGAGTATGCCATCCCGCCTCTCCCCTTTCAAGAGGCGATATGCATGTCTGAGAACCCTGCAGTGCGCTATGTGCGGCACTACTGGGAACAGGGCTGGGCAGCATCTCATCAGGTCGGTCGTGAAAAGCACTCTGAAGAGGTCTGGGAACTGCGCTTTGTGTGGGGTTCATGTGAGGTGCGCTATGCCGTTCGGCGCGTTGCGCTGGGGGAATGGTTAAGCACCTTGTGTGAAAAGACTGAATCTCGTAAACCCCTTGAGGCAGAGGCACGCTGAAGTTCGCAGCAGAGAGATAGCTCATGGGGATTCGGCACGCTCATCAAGCCCCATCAGCTGCCACAGCAGGTCTACCGCTTGCTCGGCGGTGTCGGCGGTTGGAATGGCGAGCGTCTCGCCCCGCAGGCTGAACTGCCATGTGTCCACCAGCACGAGGGGCTTGCCCATCCGCAGGGCGAGCGCAATCTCGGAAAGCGTGCCGTAGCCGCCGCCAATCGCAATCAGTCCGTCGCTGACCGCCACATTCAGGTAGTTGCGCCCCTCGCGTAGCCCCGTAAAGAGCGCGACCTCAATAAAGGGGTTCGGGGGCGACTCGTGGGCGTTCGCGCCTGGCAGGATGCCAATCGTCAGCCCGCCCGCTTCGCGCGCGCCTTCGGCTGCAGCGGTCATCACGCCTGTCATACCGCCGCACACCAGCACCGCGCCCCGCTCGGCTATCAGCTGCCCCACGCGCTTCGCCAGTGCATACTGTTGCTCGGTACACGCCGAGCCGCCCATCACACCCACAATCAGGCGATAGGTGCGTTTCATACTCGCAAAATCAGCAGGTTCGTGCGCTCCGCCGTTGCAAAATGATACGACACGCTCCCCAGCGAGAGCCGCTCCAGCAACGAGTGCCCCTTCGCGCCCATAATCAAAAGCGACGAGTCGGTCTCCCGCATTACCTCACGCAACGAGGGGATGGTGGGTCCCTCCACCACCACCGACTCGCAGCTCAGGTTCAGCGGGCGGAACTTTTCGCATACCTGACGGTTGCGCTCGTGCAGGTGTTCCACAATCCAGTCGCTGCCCGATTCGGCAATCGCGGGCGTGCCACGCGTAAGCAACTTGAGCGTCTCCTCGTCCATCTCGAAGGCGGTCGCAATCGCGATTCGCCTGATGCCTGTGGGGGCAAAACCGAGCAGCTGGTCGGCACAGCGCAGGTTGTATTCCGAATGGTCCGTGGCGAACACGGCGTGCAGGGGCTTTTCAGCGGGTGGGGGCGTGTGGGCAATCAGCAGGCTTTGCGTGGCGTGTGCGAGCGCCGCGCGCATCACACTGCCCACGAAAAATGCCTCCAGCACCCGCTTGCGCGAACCGCCAATTGCAATCAGGTCGGCGCCCACCTCATCGGCGCACGCCAGCACCTGCGTGCTGGCTTGACCGTGCCGTATCTCAACGGTAGCGGGAATCTCGTATTGCGCCAGTTCCTGGTGTACCTGCTCCAGGCGCGCGCGGGCTGCCTGTTCGGCGTCCGCCATCGTTTGCGCAAACACCTCTGGCGGGAAGGGAGCAATCACGCCAATCAGCGGCGGGCGCGGCGGCTCTATTACTGAAAGCAAAACGACCTCCGCCTCCCGAAAACGCAACGCCTTGAGCCACTCCAGCGCAGGCTGATACGCGCCTTCCAAATCCACACCCAGTACGATTTTCATTCCTCTCTCTCCTCGTCCAGAACCTGTCGCACTTTCGCTGCCAGTTGCGACGGTGTATAGGGCTTGGGCAGGAAATGCACCCCTGCATCCACCACGCCGTAATGGACGATGGTGTTCTCCGTGTAGCCCGATACATAGAGTACCCGAATTTGGGGCTGGAGGCGCTTGATCACCTCTGCCAGTTCGCGCCCGCTCATTACAGGTAGCACCACATCGGTGACCAGCAGGTCAATCTTGTTTTCCTGCGCCAGCTGGAGCGCTTCGGTGGGGGTGGCAGCTTCCAGTACGGTATAGCCGCGTGCGCGGAGCGCCTCCACTGCCACGGTGCGCACATCCGCCTCATCTTCCACCAGCAGAATCGTTTCGGAACCGCGCTCTGTGGTGATAGCAGGAGGCACGGCAAGAGTGGGCGCAAGCGATTCGTGCGCCGCGCGGGGGAGATAGATTTTGAAAGTCGTGCCGCGCCCTTCTTCGCTGTAAACCCAGATATGCCCACCCAGCTGCTTGACCACACTGTAGACGACGGTCAGCCCCAATCCTGTACCCTGCCCCTGTGGCTTGGTGGTGAAAAACGGCTCGAAAATCCGCTTCTGCACACTGGGCGACATGCCTATCCCCGTGTCGGAAACCGAGAGCATCACATATTCTCCTGGCACCACCTCATAGTGTCGACGCGCATAGTCCTGATCCAGCACGACATTCTGAGTTTCTATCGTCAATACACCCCCCTGTGGCATCGCGTCGCGGGCGTTCAGAAAGAGGTTCGTAAGCACCTGCGTGAGTTGCGAAGCGTCGCCCTCAATCAGCCACAGGTCTTCTGCCAGAAAGGTTCGCACCTGAACATTGGCAGGCAGCCAGCGCTGGGCGAACTGGAGCGCTTCCTGAATGATGGCGTTCAACTGAAGGGTCTGAATCTGCATTGGCTGGCGTCGCGCGAATAGAGTCAGCTGGCGCGTGAACTCAGAGGCTTTCTCCACGCCGCGAATCGCGCTTTCCAGAAACTGATAGGCACGGTGCTGAGGGTCCAGCTCACCCTGCGCCAGCTCGATATAGCCGAGAATCGCGGTCAGCATGTTATTGAAATCGTGCGCCACGCCGCCCGCCATCTGCCCGATGCTTTCCATGCGTTGCGCCTGAAGCATCTGCTCGCGAACGATTTGCAGTTCCTGCTCCATGCGCATGCGCTCGATTTCGCTGCTGGCGCGTGCGCCCACGCTCTCCATAATCTCCAGTAGTTCAGGCACATCGGGCAAAGGGTTCACCCCACACACCCACAGAATGCCAATCGGACGCCCGCGCGTATCCCGCAGGGGGATGCCCGCATAACTTTCCGCCCCCAGCGCCTTCAGCTCTTCGTCTTTCGGAAAGAGACTCTGCACCGACCGCGCGTAGAGACAGGCTGCTCTGTTGATCACACCCTCACACGGCGTGTTTTCTAACCGGTATTCCAGAGGTGGTTGCCAGTTCTCTTTAGACCAGAACGCCAGCCCACGCACCCTGTCGGGTTCCACCAGCTCCCCGACATAGGCGTATTCCACCCGGAGCAGTGCCGCCAGCTCCCGCACCAGCGCTTTCAGGTAGGTTTCTCCCGTGAGCCGCGCCGTGTTGGGCACTAACCGCGTGAGAACGCGCCACGCCAGACGCACGCCCGTTAAATCAGCGAACAGCAACCGAAACAACTGGACCTCTTCAGAGAAGGTTACCACTGCTTCTACAATACGCCACTCGCTCGAAGCGGTGCGTACATCAAGATGGAAGGGTTTTTCGCTTTGCAATTCCTCAAAGTAGCGACGAACCTGCTCAGGAGGGTCCAGGCAGAGATCGTAAAAAGTCATCTGCTGGAGCGTTTCTGCTTCGTAGCCCAGAATTTCCAGCGCGCGTTGGTTGGCACGGTATATCTGCAGGCTGTCGGGGGCTATCAGCAGGACCCCCACATTCGGCAGGTTGAAGAAAGGTGATTGCACCAGCATTTCGCGCGCACGCTCAATCGCGTCCATTAGGAATCAATTTTGCAGAAAAGGCTCCAAATTCCTGCTGATTCGGCGGATTTTGTGACCGATTGGAGCGAACATCGGCGTGTGCCAGGCGTCTATAGCCTACGGAGGTACGAACGACCATGCGAAATCTATGGATTTGGACGAGTGTTCTGGCGCTGGCTGTCGCCGCGACGGCAACAGTTCAGGCGCAGCGACGCGGCGAGGGACAGGCGCGCCCACAACCTCAAGCGGGTCAGCAAGAGCGTCCGGGGCTGCGCATAATGCAGGGGCGTGGGATTGCTGGCATGCTCCTGATGCGCCCCGATGTTCAGCGTGAACTCAACCTGACCGAGCAGCAGAAAGCGAAAATCAACGAGATGCAACAGGCGATGCGCGTCGCGATGCAGGAGCTGCGCAACCTGCCTCCAGATCAGCGACGCCAGCGAATGGAAGAAATTCGCCAGAAAAACGACCCGACCACCGTGCTGACCGACGCCCAGAAGAAGCGCCTGCGCGAACTGGAGCTCCAGTGGCAGGGTCCCACAGCGCTGTTGAACCCCGAAATTGCCAGAGAAGTGGGCTTAACCCAGGAACAGCAAGCCAAGATTCGGGGCATCCTGCAGGAGCAGTCCCAGGCGATGCGCGAGCGGTTCCGGCAGGGCGGCGGTCAACCCGACCCGCAGGCGTTCGAAAAGGCACGCCAGGAGCTGGAGAATAAAATCCTCGCCGTCCTGACCCCCGCCCAGCGCGAGAAGTGGAACCAGATGCTTGGTAAACCCTTCCAGTTCGAAGGCGGGCGCGGATTCGGTCCTGGCTTCGGCGGACCGCGCGGCGGATTCGGTGGTCCGGGCGGTCAACGCCGCGGCGGACAGGGCTTCGGACAGTAAACCGTCTTACCTCCTCAAGCGAACACCGGCAGTGCAGCCCCCCTTGTGGGGGTTGCACTGTTTAAGAGGCGGTCCCGGAGACCCGCGCCTCGCTAAAATTAGGGGGGTGCATGTGCCATAATAGAGTCCAGAACCATGCGCAACTTTTCGCTGTTTCGGTCTGCGAGTTTGAGCCTGCTGATGGCTGCCCTGCTGTGGAGTCAGGCGCAACGGCAACAGCCCCATCTCCACCCGGAACCGCCCAAGCCTGCCGCTGCCTATGACCAGCCGCTCACAGGCTACGAGGTGGTGGCGCTGTTTGCGGAATATGTCCAGAACCTGGAAAAAGGTCTCACCGAGGCGTTCCAGAAGCCGATTCGCACGGGCACAGCGGGCGTCGTGACGCTCACGGGCAAGCACCCTGCGTGGGTGGTGGACGCGCTCAAAGAGGTGAAGGCGCGCGGCGCGATTCCGCCCCAGTTCAATGGCGCCAAGCCGATGCCCCGCTATCAGGTGGGGATGATGCTCGCCCGCTACGCAAAGCGACTGGACGCCCGCATGCGCGCGATTCTGGGCGACCCCATCGGCAAAACCGAGTTCCGCACCCAGCCCCGAATCGCGTTAGACCCCAAACACCCTGCCTATGCTGACCTGCAGTTTCTGGCGCAGGGCGCCTGGGTGGGTGCCGGCTCGCCCCTCTATTACAAGCCCACCGAACCGATTCTCGGTAAAGAGCTGCCCGATATGCTCAAGGACCTCACCCAGCGCATTCTGGAACGCTATCGCGACGAGCCACACCTCAAGGAGTAGCCCCATCGGGTATAATCTCGCCAGAGGTGTGCTAACGATGAGCGTTCAAACCGCACCACCTGTTGGCTGGCGAGAGAAGCTCAAGGGCGATAACTACTTCCTGCACAAGCTTCACTCGCTTACAGGGATTTTCCCCGTCGGCTACTATCTCGTACAGCACCTGTTTCTCAACTCGATGGCGGCAGTAGACCCCAAATACTTTAATGCGGTGGTCTACTTCTTCAACGAGATTTTGCCGAAACCGGTGCTGTGGGGGATGGAGCTGTTTCTGGTGATTCTGCCGTTGCTGTTCCATTCGCTCTACGGGTTTGTGATCACCTATCACGGCAAGGCGAATATCTACCGGTACCGTTTCAGCGAGAACCTCGCCTACACGCTCCAGCGCGTGAGTGGGGTCTATATCTTTGTGTTCCTGATTTACCATGTCTATTCCACGACGATTAGCCACAAGCTGTACGGCACGGATATCTACTATTCGGGCATGCAGGCGCATTTCCAGAACCCGCTGGTGGTGGCGTTTTACGCGCTGGGCGTGATTGCCAGCTCGTATCACCTGTTTAACGGGGTCTGGAACTTCGCGATTCGCTGGGGCATTGTGATTGGCGACCGTGCGCAGCGCACGCTCCACAAGTGGTGCTGGGTGGGGTTCGTGCTGCTGAGCGCGCTGGGGCTGATTGCGCTGGCGGGCTTCTTTATGCACGAAGCGCCGGCGCCCCCCGTATCGCACTAAGGAGGCGAGAACCATGGCACAGAAGCGAGTAGCTGTTGTGGGCGGCGGTCTTGGCGGCTTGATGACCGTGATGAAGCTCGCCGAAGCAGGCGTGCATGTAGACCTCTTCTCTCTGGTGCCCGTGAAGCGCTCGCACTCGGTGTGTGCGCAGGGCGGCATCAACGGCGCGGTGAACACCAAAGGCGAAGGCGACTCCCCATGGATTCATTTCGACGACACGGTGTATGGGGGCGACTTTCTGGCGAACCAGCCGCCCGTGTTGCGCATGTGCGAGCGCGCCCCCGCGATTATCTACTTGCTGGATCGGCTCGGCGTGCCCTTCAACCGCACCCCGGAAGGCTTGATAGACTTCCGCCGCTTCGGCGGCACGCGCCACCACCGCACCGCCTTCGCGGGTTCCACCACCGGACAGCAACTGCTCTACGCGCTGGATGAGCAGGTGCGCCGCTGGGAAGTGGAAGGGCGCGTCACCAAGTACGAAGGCTGGGACTTCCTCGGTCTTGTGCTGGACGAGACGGGCGTCTGCCGTGGGCTGGTGGCGCAGGACCTGCGCTCGATGGAAATCCGCGCCTTCCCCGCCGAAGCGGTTGTAATCGCCACCGGCGGACCTGGCATGCTGTTCAAAAACACCACCAACTCCATCATCTGCACGGGTTCGGCTGCCAGCATCTGCTACCAGCAGGGTGTCTACTACGCCAACGGCGAGTTTATCCAGATTCACCCCACCGCGATTCCGGGCGAGGACAAGTGCCGACTGGTCTCGGAGGCGGTGCGCGGCGAGGGCGGGCGCGTGTGGGTGCCCAAAGACCCCTACGACAAGCGCCCCCCGCGCGACATCCCCGAAAGCAACCGCTGGTACTTCCTTGAGGAAAAGTACCCCGCCTATGGCAACCTCGTGCCGCGCGATATCGCCACACGCGAAATCTTCGATGTGTGCGTGAACCAGCGCCGCGGCATTCAGGGCAAGAACCAGGTCTACCTGGACATCACCCACCTGCCCCGCCAGCAGATTGAAAAGAAACTGCTCGGCATTCTGGAGGTCTACATCAAGTTCGTGGGCGAAGACCCGCGCGAGGTGCCGATGCGCATCTACCCGGCGCAACACTACTCGATGGGCGGGCTGTGGGTCGATTACGCCACAAACGGCGACGGCATGATGGAAGCGGTGCATCCGCGCAACCAGATGACCAATATCCCCGGCGTGTACGCCGTCGGCGAGGTGGACTACCAGTATCACGGGGCGAACCGCCTGGGCGCGAACTCGCTGCTGAGCTGCCTGTTCGGCGGCGAAGTGTGCGCTCCCGCAATCGTGGAGTATCTCAAGAGCCTCGAGCGCTCGGCGTTCGATATGCCCTCCAGCCTGTTTGAGCAGGAGCGCGCCCGCCACGAGGCGCACTTCAAAGCCATCAGCCAGCGCACCGGCTCCGAGAACCCCTACAAACTCGCCGACGAGATGCGCATCCTGATGGACGAGAATGTCACGGTGGTGCGCGAGAACGCGCGGCTGGAGCGCACGCTGAACGCCCTCAAGGAGCTCCGCGAGCGCGTCAAGCATGTCAACATCAGCGACCACCTCAGCTGGACGAATCAGGTGATTCCATTCGTGCGCACGCTGGAGCATCAGCTGGAGCTGGCGATCTGTATCACGGCGTGTGCGCTGGCACGCAACGAGAGCCGCGGCGCCCACTACAAGCCAGAGTTCCCCCAGCGCGACGACGAGAACTACCTCAAGACCACGCTGGCGAAGTGGACGCCCGACGGACCCGAAATCTCCTACGAGCCTGTGGACACAAGCCTGATCAAGCCGCGCCCGCGCCGCTACGACCTGCCCAAAGAGACCAAACCGGCGCAGGCAGCAGCAGGCGTCAAAGCGTAAGCCACAGGACTTGCCCCAGAAGAATCCAACCCCCTGCCAGCGCGGCAGGGGGGCGTTTTTTTTTCACCCCATTTTGAACTCATTTTGCCCGATTCTTTGACTAACCCTTCGTTCGACGACAA